>CAESAG010000027.1_pt1 | contig 8109 bp, 8 predicted proteins | sample 7263621 | NCBI WGS metagenome assembly CAESAG01 (sample SAMEA6814139, study PRJEB35770) | uncultured Candidatus Planktophila sp. | biome: Freshwater; feature: Freshwater reservoir; material: water | place: Czech Republic | collected 2017-06-27 | depth 30m m | reverse complement strand
GCGAAGGAGATTGGCGTTACTTCTAAGAGAACTCGAATCGTCTACACAATTACAAAGAAGGGCTTGAAGCGCTTTGCAGAACTCAACGGTTCGGTCACTGCACAAGCCTGGGAAGATGAAGGTTTCGGTGTGCGCTTTGCCTTCTTTAGTCCGACTACAACGATGAATCGCGTTCGAATTCTTGAAGGTCGATTGTCGCGCTTGCAGGATAAAGCTCAAGCGATGCAAGCTGAACTGAATTCGCATTCCGCAGGAATTGATAAATACCTCGAGGAGTGGCGCCGCTTCTCTCTCGAGTCTCTTGAACGTGAAATCACATGGCTTGAGGGAATGATAAAGAACGAGGGGAAGAAATAAATGAATATCAAGACAGAGACCGGAGATATCCGCGTCGCCATTGTTGGTGTAGGAAATTGCGCCAATTCATTGGTGCAAGGAGTTACCTACTATAAGGATGCAGCAGTGGACCAGGAGATCCCTGGACTTATGCATGCCGTTATTGGAAATTACCACATCAACAATATTAAGTTTGTTGCAGCCTTTGATGTCGACGCGAAGAAGGTTGGGCTCGATCTTGCTGATGCAATTTGGGCAAGTGAAAATAACACGATTAAGTTCTCGGTTGTTGAGAAGACTGGTGTCTCAGTAGAGCGCGGAGTTACTCTCGATGGCCTAGGCAAGTACTACAAGGAGACAATCGCTGAGTCTCCTGCTGCTCCCGCGGATATCGTGGCGCGCCTTAAGGAAGAGCAGGTAGATGTTCTGATCTGTTACCTGCCAGTTGGGTCAGAAGAGGCAGCTAAGTTCTATGCACAATGCGCTATCGATGCAGGGTGTGCATTTGTGAATGCTCTGCCGGTCTTTATCGCCTCAGATCCAGTTTGGGCGAAGAAGTTTGAAGATGCAGGTCTTCCCATCGTCGGTGATGACATCAAGAGCCAAGTCGGCGCAACAATTACACACAGAATTATGGCGAAGCTATTTCAGGATAGAGGAGTTCACCTTGACCGCACTTATCAACTCAATGTCGGTGGCAATATGGACTTTAAAAATATGCTCGAAAGAGATCGCCTCGAATCTAAGAAAATCTCGAAGACAAATTCAGTAACATCACAGCTTGATCACGATATGGGTGCGAAGAATGTTCATATCGGACCATCGGATTACATTCCCTGGCTCGATGATCGCAAGTGGGCATATGTCCGCCTTGAAGGAAGAGCCTTTGGCGATGTTCCACTAAATCTCGAGTACAAGCTCGAAGTTTGGGACTCACCAAACTCAGCAGGAGTCATTATCGATGCTCTACGTTGTGCAAAGCTCGGACTTGATCGAAAGATTGGGGGAGCTCTCCTTGCTCCATCTTCCTACTTTATGAAGACTCCACCAGTTCAGTACACAGATGAGCAGGCACATGATGCAGTGGAAGAGTTCATCTCTGCTGTGCTTGTTCACTAAATAAAGAAGTCATAAAGATGAAAAACCCCGACCCTAGATTTCTCTAGAGTCGGGGTTTTTACTTCCCTCAAACCTTCACGGAGAGTTGAGGGTTATGAGGGTTAAATCGTCGCACTTTCTGGGGTGCGACGAATATGCATCAACCCTGCAATTGAAAGAAGGAGCATGACTACTCCTCCGACAAGTGCTGCGATCGCTCCATATCCTGCGAGTACTCCCATGGTTCCGAATGCATAAGCTGTGAGAAGCATTCCTCGAAGAGTATTTCCCATGAAAAGTGTGTCGCGAAGTTCTCCAAGTTTTTCGATTTTTTCTACATCTTTACTTCCACTTCGTACCAACCCCATATAGGCGGTAGAAACTTCTGAATAAGGAGCTGGTGTTCCCATAACTGCAATAGATGATGCCTTCATGTGTTCCCAGATATAGAGATCCGAGTAGTCACGAGCCATCTCGCCGGTTGTGACTTTCTTTTCGGCCCACTTAGCTAGCTCAGCTCTTGTCGCCGCAGGCATTCCAATCTCGGCAGGAAATGTAATATCTTGATTCTCTAGTTGACTTGAAACTGATTGCGATGCAAATGAGGCGCCCCAGTTAAGTAGTCCAGCTGCAACAAAGAGAAATACTGTGAGCCCAAATCCAACGGCGGTAACAATCTTGTCAAAATTCTTGCGTTTCATGATTCTCTCCTTTGTAAATCCACCTAAATTCGTTAGGCGCTAAGGAGATTACATACCCAAAATAATCTTGGGCTTTTGACTTTCACGAGTGCTAGCACCTCAGACGAGGTTTAGAGTGCTAGCACCAAACTGATTTACCTTTAATGTACTTCTCTGTTGCAAATCGGTTGACCCTCACCATTTACTTCGAAGTGAGAACATGGGACTCCGAGACGATCAAATGCGGCATCTCCAAAATGGGTTCTAAAGGCGAGAGCTAAGAGAACTCGGATATTTGTATCTTCATCAGATGAGATCCCAAACGCTTTAGCAGAGCGACTTATCGTGTTCTCGATTACCTTCTCGGTGTGGTTGGTCTCACGGGCAATTGCAGAATTTGTCTTGCCCTCGCATAAAAGTCCCAGAACCAATTGTTCGAAGGGCGAAAGCTCTCTGCTGGTGATAGTGATATCTCGTGTCATTTTTAGCGACCTCTCCCGTTGCTAAGGTCATTATGCTCCTTTCATTCCATCCTTTCACGCTTTAAGATGCCCGGATGACGGAAATAACAACTTCACGCCACGGGCAGACGCTCCTGATTCGATTCAATAGGCCAGAGAAGATGAATGCCTTGACTCGAGATATGTATGCAGGTTTGGCAAGCGCCCTCAATGAAGCAGCAGGAGATTTCTCAGTGCGAGCGGTAGTCCTCTCCAGCGAAGGAGATCACTTCACGGCCGGAAATGACATTAAAGATTTTATGGCCAATCCGCCGACCGAAGAATCATCAGATGTTGCTCGGTTCTTAGCCTCGCTACTCGAATTCCCAAAGCCACTCATTGCGGCTGTAAAGGGAAATGCAGTCGGAGTTGGCACCACGATGTTGCTCCATTGCGACATCGTGATCGCAGCACCTAACGCAAAGTTTTCTATGCCATTCACATCGCTTGGGCTGGTGCCAGAAGCAGGATCATCCAAACTATTCCCAGATCTAGTTGGATACCAAAGAGCAGCTCGCATATTTATGACGGGAGAATCTTTTTCTGCTGAAGAAGCGAAGGAGATGGGCTTAGTCGAAACTATTGCATCTGATGCAGAAGCGAATGCGATGGAAGTAGCAGAAAAGATCAGCAACCAGCCACCGCAAGCAATCATCAATACAAAAGCGCTCATGAAGGCAGGCAAGCATGATGCTGTTGCGGCTGTAATGAAGGCGGAGTTTCAAATATTTGCGTTGGCGCTCCAATCAGAAGAGGCAGCAACTGCATTTATGAATTTCATGTCCAAAAAGAATAAATAGGGGAGCGAGACTATGTCACTAGCCGGAAAGAGAATCTTCATCACGGGCGGATCTCGTGGAATTGGTCTTGCTATCGCGCTTCGTGCGGCAGCTGATGGTGCTTTGGTTGCTATCGCTGCAAAGACCTCTGACCCAAATCCAAAATTGCCGGGAACTATTCACACTTCAGCAGAAGAAATTCGCGCTGCTGGGGGTACAGCCCTTCCTCTCCAATGCGATCTTCGAGATGAGAGCCAGATTGCTGATGCGGTCGCAAAGGCTGCTGCCGAATTCGGCGGTATCGATATCCTGATCAATAATGCCAGCGCAATTAACTTGACTCGCACCGAAGATACTCCTGCAAAGCGCTTTGACTTAATGTTTGACGTTAATGTGCGCGGAACATTTCTCACATCACAAGCTGCAATTCCACATCTTCGCGAATCAGCTGAAGCTGGACGTAATCCACATATCTTGACTCTCTCACCGCCGCTATCGATGAAGGCAAAGTGGTTTAAGAACCATGTCGCCTACACAATGGCGAAGTACGGGATGAGCATGTGCGTACTTGGTATGTCTGAGGAATTTAAGCGAGATGGCATCGCTGTAAATGCCCTATGGCCACGTACCGCTATTGATACAGCTGCCTTACAGATGATTCCTGGAGTAGATACTGCTGCCTGCCGTAAACCAGAAATACTCTCTGACACTGCGTACATCATCCTTAATAGAAATTCGAAGGAGTGCACCGGCAACTTCTTCGTGGATGATGAAGTTCTTGCATCTGAAGGAATTACCGATCTCGAGAAGTACTCAGTTGTCCCAGGTACTAAAGACTTCCTGCTGGACTTCTTCCTCGATTAAAACTTTGGCTGAAGAACGGTGAGTTTACAGACGACCCGCATCATGAAGTGCCCCAAGGAATGCTTTTAGCTCCGCACTTTGTGGGGAGTTAAAGATTTCTGCGGGAGTTCCACTTTCGTGGACACGTCCTTTGTGCAGAAATACAACATTATCCGCAATCTTCTTAGCAAAGCCCATCTCATGCGTTGCAATAACCATTGTCATTCCATCACGTTTCAATTCAGCGATGAGAGTTAGAACTTCAGCGATAAGGACGGGGTCAAGAGCGCTAGTTACTTCATCGAGAAGAAGTAACTTCGGATTGGTGGCCACTGCACGGATGATTGCTACACGTTGCTGCTGTCCACCGCTGAGCAAATTTGGATATTCCGTTGCTTTATCTGAAAGTCCGAAACGTTGAAGAAGATTGTGGGCAAGTGCCTCTGCTTCGGATTTTGTCTTTCCATGAACCAACCGTGGAGCCAGAGTTATATTCTCGAGCACGTTTAGATGTGGAAAGAGGTTAAAGGCTTGAAATACTGAGCCAATCTTTCCTCGGACGGTATCTAGATCGATTCCATAGGTACTTATATCCGCACCTTCGAGAAGTATCTGTCCATCTTTGAGCTCTTCCAAGAGATTCATGCAACGCATCAGCGTAGATTTTCCTGAACCACTTGCTCCGATAATCACCGTTGCAGATTGAGCGGGAAATGAAATAGAGACATCGTCCAGGACGAGATTCTCAGCGAAGGATTTACGTAGGTTCTTAACTTCAAAGAGATTCATCGCAATCACCATTGACCCTGTGCGCGTTGCTTAGAATCTTGGCGTCTTGTAAGCCAATCAGTAAATCGCGTGAGCGGAATTGTGAGAAGAACAAAGAGGGCGCCCGCCACGAGATAAGGAGTGAAGTTAAAAGATTGCGCTGTCTGAATTCCTGCTGCACGAATTGCATCAACTGCACCGAGTACGGAGATGAGTCCGGAATCTTTCTGCAGAGAGACGAGGTCGTTGAGCAATGGGGGAGTTACATTTCTAAAGGCTTGTGGCAAAACAACATGCTCCAGGGTTTGGGCTTGTGAAAGGCCAAGTGCACGTGCGGCTTGTCGTTGGGTGGGGTTTACCCCTTCAATTCCGGCACGAATTACTTCCGCTACATAAGCAGAGTATGTGAGCACGAGGGCAACCGTTCCGAGAACAACTGCAGAGTTTGGGACCCACGAAATTCTCAAACCTGGGATTCCGAGTCCTACTAAGAGGAGTACCAAAAGTAGCGGGAGACCTCGAAAGAGATCTGTATAGATAGTTGCAACCAATCTGACTGGGTACAGAACTGGTGACGTTGTTGTCCGTGCGATAGCTATGAGCAAACCAATCAGCAGGACAAAGAATTCAGCGATGATGAGGACTCTTAAATTTAGCAAGAGCCCCTCAAAGACCGACGGCAACGCCTTCTGTGCGTACTCCCAATTAAAGAAGGACTCTTTTACCTTTTCATAACCTTGCGCACCCGTTACGAGAATTGTGATGAGCAACCCCATTGCAGATGTGCTTGCAAGTGCGATCAAGATAGAACGGCGAGAGGCCCGACGCTTTGCAGCTTCGCGCTGCAACTGCAACGCAGATGGCTGATAAGTCATCGGACCTCTCGCTTCTCGAACTAGGGTTGAGAACTACTTGAGTACGGGAGCGCCGACAGTGCTAGCGAGCCACTGGTCAGCAATCTTCGCAAGTGTTCCATTTGCGCGGAGTGCATCTACCGCTGCAGTTACATCCTTTGTGAGCTTGCTATCTTTAGAGAGAACAAGACCGAATTGTTCGCCACCAGCTTGTGCTGGGAACTGACCAACAATCAGTCCATCTTCTAGATCGACTGCAGTGATGTAGAAAGCTGTAGGTAGATCTACCACAAGACCATCGATCTGCCCATTAGCAAGTGCTTGCTTAGCAACATCATTGGTATCGAAGACAGATGGATCTTGATCGGGCTTAATCACATCGGTGATTGTCGCGTAAGAAGTTGTACCTACCTGTGCGCCAAGCTTTGCACCCTTGAGATCTGCGATGCTCTTTGCGCCAGCGATCTTTGAGCCCTTAACAGTGATTACTGTCTGAGAAACATCGTAATATCCTGAAGAGAAATCGACAGCATTCTTACGCTCATCTGTAATTGATACTTGGTTGATATCGAAGTCAAATGTCTTGCAACCTGGCTGGATTACCTTGTTGAAAGGAACCTTTACCCACTCGACTTTATCCTTTGAGTATCCAAGTTCTTCAGCAACAGCGTATGCAACTGCAGCTTCATATCCCTTGCCATTGGCAGGATCGTTGTCATCAAACCAAGGACCATATGCAGGATCGTCAGTTCCGATTGTGAGGACGCCCTCTTTGATCTGACCGCAACCTGAGCTCTTTTGAGCATTAATTACTGGAATTGCGATAGCAACAATTGCTACGAGTGCTACGAGAGCAACTTTGATTTTTGTATTAAACATTCCACGCCTTTCGTATGCGCTTGCCACTGAATGGTTACCGAATCGGTACATCAGTTGGCCTGGTCTTCATCCGGAAGCACCCCGCCGCCTTGGAGGGTTGCCGATCAAATAGCCGGTGCTTTATTTGATACTCGTGACCGAGCCGAACACTATCAATTGCGCGTAAATAGTTAAAACCGCGTAACCTCTCTCGCTATGAACCTAGAGCTCAACGGCACAAATGTCATCGACGAGAGTGAACGTGGCGGAAAGGCATCATCGCTCTTCTGGCCATGGTGTGGTGCAAACGTTTCGCTTTTAGCGCTTTCGTACGGCTCCTTCTTCCTTGGCTTCGGAATCTCATTCTGGCAAGCCACTCTTGCCGCTCTTCTCGGAACGGTTCTCTCGTTCTCGCTCGTGGGAATCAGCTCTTTAGCAGGTAAGAAATCAAATGCCCCAACGATGATTCTCTCTCGCGCAACATTTGGAGTTAAGGGAAACATTTTTCCTGGAATCCTTTCCTATTTGATTTTCGTTGGTTGGGAAACAGTGCTCGTATCCCTTGCCACGCTTGCTACAGGTACAGTCTTTGTTCGGGTTGGACATCTTGATCGCGATGTTGCGATGGTTGCAGGCTTTCTGATCGCCGTGGCTTTAACCGTTTCCGCGGGCGTTCTCGGATTCTCGGCAATTATGAAACTTCAGAGATACATCACATCAATAACAATCATCATGACTCTGGCATACATCGTTCTCACAATTGATGAAGTTAATTGGAGTGCAATATTTGAAATGAATACAGGGAGCGCTCAAGGTTTTGTTGGCGCTCTCATATTTGGCGCAACCGGAATTGGACTTGGGTGGGTTAACTCCGCCGCTGATTACTCGAGATACTTACCTCGAAACGTTTCGAGCAAAGCAGTAGTGGGATGGACAGTTTTTGGCGCTTCGATTGTTCCCATCATTCTCGTGATTTATGGCGCTGCGCTATCGGGGAGCAGCGAGAAACTCTCTGAAGCGATCGCTACAGATCCAATAGGTGCTCTCACCACATTGCTTCCGACTTGGTTCTTGGTGATCTTCGCACTCGTAGCAATCCTTGGCCTAGTAGGTGGAGCTATTCTTGATCTCTACTCATCTGGTTTAACTCTTATCTCAATCGGTTTTCCAGTTAAACGCCATATCGCCGCCTCAATCGATGCCCTCATAATGCTGTTTGGTTCTATCTATTTTGTGTGGATTGCAGATGACTTTTTCTATCCTTTCCAAGGGTTCCTCATTACCCTCGGGGTTCCTATCGCAGCATGGTCTGCGATATTTGTTACAGATGTTCTCTTACGTAAGAGTTATCACGAAGGCGATCTATATCGAAGTGAAGGTAGATATGGAGCCT
>CAESAG010000026.1_pt1 | contig 8215 bp, 8 predicted proteins | sample 7263621 | NCBI WGS metagenome assembly CAESAG01 (sample SAMEA6814139, study PRJEB35770) | uncultured Candidatus Planktophila sp. | biome: Freshwater; feature: Freshwater reservoir; material: water | place: Czech Republic | collected 2017-06-27 | depth 30m m | reverse complement strand
GTTGTAAAGGGTTATGTCGAAATGCTGAGCAAGAAGCAATTGACCTCAGATGCCGATCAAGAGCGTGCTTTCTCGCGAGTGGATTCAGAGATTAAGCGGATGGAGAACCTCATTCAAGACTTACTGCTCTTAGCGGAATTAGGCGAGAGCGGTTCAAGAGATATTGAAAAAATCGATGTGAGCGAAATTCTTAAGGCGCACGGAATGGATTTCAAGACGCTCAACCCCGAGAGATCAGTTACTTTAGATATCGAAGATGGAATTGAGGTAATGGCTGCCAGGGATTACTTGGCGCGATTTATACAGAACGCCTTAACGAATATCATGAAACATACATCGAAAGATGATGACGTAACCATCTCGTGTAAGCGAGCTGGAAAGTCTGTCAGGATTCTTATTGCAGATGCTGGCCCAGGTCTTCCTGAGAGCGCCTATCAAGAAAATATTCGATCTCTTGCGCGATTCGATAAATCACGTTCTCGCGAAAATGGGGGATCAGGTCTAGGAATGAGCATCATGACTGCTGTAATTGCCAAACTTCATGGCAATCTCGCGCTTCGAAAGAGCGCACTGGGTGGACTTGAAATCGCTGTCGACCTACCTTTAGCAAAAGACTAAACTCGTCTTGTGAACGAGAATAGCCTTGAGGCAATCTTCCAAGAGTTAGAGGAAAAGTTCTCGGATTCAACATCATTGGTCCGTGTGGTGCTCTCTGGTCGCAGAAGGAATATGCAGACCGTGCACGAACGTATCGATATGCGACCTGTTGAAATCAAAGGTGAGATTCAGGTGCAAGTCAGTCATAGTGATGGCAGACAGATGACGACAAAGAATTACTCACCTGCGCAGACTCCATTTTCTGAGCTGATTCGCTCTGGGTATGCAAATGTTCTACTCGAGAGAACTTCTGAAACGTTGAGCATTCGCATCACTAAGAAAGGTGAGCCCCTGATACACAGAGAAGCGGCAGCGAAAGAGCAAGAATTAAGTCACGACAGAAGTAAGAACCGTTTGCTAGATCCCTCAGATCCCTTTCTCATTGCAGTGGGTATTTCTGATACCAACGGGAATATCAAGCCAAGCAAATCAGATAAATACAAGCAGGTCGAAGAATTTCTGAGGTTGTTAACGCCGACGCTGACCGCTGCAATAACTGCCGGTCATATCCATACCCCTACTGAATCTGAGCCCTTAGCAATCGTAGATTTGGGATGCGGTCATGCATACTTAACATTTGCAGCCCATCAGTATCTTCGATCTCAAGGTATTCCCGTAAAGGTGATTGGTATCGATGTTCGCAGCGTTGCAAGAGATCGCAATAATCAGATTGCAAAAGATCTTGGTATTGAAAGCACAATTGAATTTCGTGCAGAGGAAATCAGCGATACAAAACTTGAGAGCGCTGATGTAGCAATTGCTTTGCATGCTTGTGATACAGCAACCGATGATGCAATAGCGTGGGCAATCAATAAGGATGCAAAGCTGGCACTTCTTGCACCTTGTTGTCACCACGATATTCAGGCACAGATGCATGAAATTCCCGAACCCTGGTCGCTGGTGACACGAAATGGAATTATGAAAGAGCGCTTAGGAGATCTGCTCACCGATGCAATCCGTATGCAGATTATGAAGTTGAAGGGCTATCGAGTCGAGGCAATCGAATTTATTGGGGGAGAACACACCCCGCGAAATCTCATGATTCGAGCGGTAAAGACAGGAGCAAATCCTGATGCCTCTGAAGTGGCTAAATACGAGGAGATGCTCGCCCTGTGGAAAGTTAAACCTGCACTAGCAACTCTTATCAACCGTTAGACTTCGCATCATGTCGAAGGTACTTGCATCCCTGCCTGTTGGTGAAAAAGTTGGAATCGCCTTTTCTGGTGGTTTAGACACTTCCGTTGCTGTGGCATGGATGCGCGCAAAGGGCGCCATTCCTTGCACATACACCGCAGATCTTGGTCAATACGATGAACCAGATATCGACTCTGTTCCAAGCCGCGCAAAAGAATATGGCGCAGAGATTTCACGCCTTGTTGATTGCAAGACTCCACTAGTTGAAGAAGGGCTCGCTGCAATTGCTTGTGGAGCTTTTCATATTCGCGGCGGGGGCAAGCAGTACTTCAACACAACTCCTCTTGGCCGCGCAGTTACAGGAACGCTCTTGGTTCGTGCGATGTTGCATGACAAGGTAGAAATCTGGGGCGATGGATCGACATATAAAGGCAATGACATCGAGCGCTTCTATCGTTATGGCCTCTTAGCGAATCCAAATTTAAGAATTTACAAGCCTTGGCTTGATGCAGATTTCGTTCGCGAACTTGGCGGGCGTAAAGAGATGTCTGAGTGGCTAGTGGCAAATAAGCTTCCTTACCGCGATAGCGTTGAGAAGGCATATTCCACAGATGCAAATATCTTGGGCGCTACACACGAGGCAAAAGATCTCGAGAATCTCGATGCATCTATTGAAATTGTTTCTCCAATTATGGGAGTTAAATTCTGGGATCCAAGCGTCTCGATAGAATCAGAAGATGTAAAGATTCAATACGTTCAAGGTCGCCCAGTTGCAATCAACGGTAAGGAATTTACCGATGTTGTGGCGCTCATGAATGAAGCAAATAAAATTGGTGGCCGCCATGGACTTGGAATGGCTGACCAGATTGAAAATAGAATTATCGAAGCTAAATCTCGTGGAATTTATGAAGCTCCAGGTATGGCACTTCTTTTCATTGCCTATGAGCGCTTGCTCTCTGCAATCCATAATGAAGACACAATTGCTAACTATCATGCAGAAGGCCGTCGCTTAGGTCGCCTGCTTTATGAAGGTCGTTGGTTAGATCCACAGAGCCTGATGCTCCGTGAATCACTGACGCGCTGGGTTGCATCTGCAATCACTGGTGAAGTCACGCTTCGTTTGCGTCGCGGTGATGATTATTCGGTAATTAACACGACAGGCCCAGGCCTTAGCTATCACCCAGATAAGTTATCCATGGAGCGCACCGAAGATGCTGCCTTTGGTCCGACAGATCGCATCGGCCAACTTACTATGCGCAACTTAGATATTGCTGATACTCGTCAGAAACTTGAGATGTATCGCGACCAAGGACAACTCGGTGGCGGAGACTTCAACCTTATTAAGGAGCTCGAAAATTAATAGCACAGTCCGTAAAGTCTTAGCCGGAGTATTCGCCGCAACACTTGTAGCACTTACTGTTCTTGGAGGAATAAAAATGTCAGGTACCGAAGCAACCGCACTTCCAGTCGTGTCAGATGTAGCTGGGCAAGCGCCAACGATTTCAAAGCCATCAGGAACACCGCCTGCAGAGCTCACGACTAAAGATGTCATTGTCGGCACTGGTGCTGAGGTACTTCCAACTTCAACTTTGACAGTTCACTACACACTTATGGCGTGGTCAACAGGAAAGATCATTGAATCTTCATGGAGCGGACAGCCTGCAACATTCCCATTAGCTGGAGTTGTAGAAGGTTGGCAGAAGGGGTTGCCAGGAGCACAAGTTGGCGGTCGCCGTCTCTTGATCCTGCCACCATCAATGGGTTATGGCGCAGCTGGTTCAGGACCAATTGGCCCAAATGAAACTCTGATCTTCTCTGTAGATATTATCGGCGTTTCGTAAAGAGATTACTTCTTCTCTTTCTTAAACCACACGGTTGTCCCTGATGCAATTTTTCCATCTTGCAGTGGATGCGATGAAATTAGCAATTCACCTTTAGGCATTGCTACTGGCGCTGCCCGGAAGTTTGTAATGCAGTGCCAGCCGTTGGGGCGAGAGAAGTGAAGCACGGATGAATTTCCAGTCTTATGCCATTCGACCTTCTCTTCGGTAATTAAGCGCTTACGCAACTCAAGGGCTTTTCGGTAGATCGCTAATGGCGATTGGCTATCTTTCTCTTCAGCTTCGACTGAGTAATCTCCAAACCAATTTGGCTGTGGAAGATGTGCGCCACCTGTACCGAATCCAAATGAAGACCCAGTTTTGGTCCATGGAAGAGGAACACGACAACCGTCGCGCCCCTTATCAATCTTGTGATTGCGTAAGTATTGAGGATCTTGAATCTGATCTCCAGGAATATCGGTAACTTCATGGAGACCAAGTTCTTCACCCTGATACATATATGTAGCTCCAGGTAGTGCTAATACAAAGAGCGTTGCCGCTAATGCATTTTGAGTTCCTGATGCCTTATCAAGTGGGTGTGATGTGCCATCTGAAAGCATCCATGATCTGCGATCTACAGCCGGGTTAAGACCCATCTTTGTTGCATGTCGAATCTGATCGTGGTTCGACAGAGCCCAAGTGCACGTCGACTTATTCTTCGTAGCGGCTTTGAGCGCATCCTGAACAGCTTCCTTGTATACAGCTGCTTCAAAGGGAGTATCTAAGAATTTAAAGTCGAAGCATTGACCAAGAGTCTTTGTGCTTGCATAAAGCGGGACTCTATCCGTATGAACATTTGCCTCAGCTACAGCTACTCGGGGCGGATCGTATTGATTAAAGAGTTTGCGCCACTCTTTATAGATTGCAAAGAGTTCATCGCGATCAGCCAGAATTCCCTTACCTTTATTTCCGCGCTCATCAAGCCCCTCGAAAACATTGAGGTTACGAAGAGGTTCAGAGAGATCCTTCTTCAGCGCATGAGCAACGTCGATTCTAAAAGCATCTACTCCACGGTCTGCCCAGAACTTGAGGGTCTTAAGAAATTCATCATGGACCTCGCGGTTATCCCAGTTGAAATCTGGTTGTTCTGGTGCAAACCAGTGCATGTACCACTGGTTGTGCTTGCCCCCCATGGCTGATTCGTGAGTCCAAGCAGATGGTGCGAAGTGCGAGACCCAATCCGTTGGTGGAAGCTCGCCATTTACACCCTTGCCATCGCGGAATAAATATCTACTGCGGGCTTTAGAACCTGGCTCCGATGCAATCGCTTCTTTAAACCACACGTGAAGATTGGATGAGTGATTTGGAACGATATCTACATATACGCGAATTCCAACTTTATGAAGTTCAGCGAGCATTTCATCAAAATCTGCAAGAGTTCCGAGCTTTGGATCAACATTGCGATAATCATCAACGTCATATCCACCATCTACCAGAGCAGATGGATAGAAAGGGCTGAGCCATACTGCATCGATGCTGAGAGACTTTAGGTAAGGAATTCTTGATGTAACTCCCTTGAGATCCCCAATGCCGTCGCCATTCGAATCAGCAAAGCTTCGTGGGTAGATTTGATAGACAGCCGCCTGGCGCCACCAATTCTTATCTTTGCTCAATCCTGTGCTCGTAGACATGCGGGGAACTCTACGCACTCGCTAGCAGGGTAGATAGATAAACACGCAAATTGTGACGTAAAAGAGATGTTTTTGCAGTTTTGTGCAGACCCTTATCAATCACCGTATTCTTTCCCCATGTCATTGCTACATATCCTCGATCTGCTCTCAACATTTGTCTTCGCCCTCGTAGGAGCGCGAGTAGCAGCCGATAAAGGTTTGGATTACGGCGGTATCGCATTTATCGCAGCAGTTGCATCTGTATCAGGTGGAACGCTCAGAAATGTATTTCTCGGTTTAACACCAATTTGGATCACCGACCCCTGGATTATCGCAAGCATCATCGCAGCAGTGGTGTTAACTCTCGCGTTTAGGCGCGTAACCCATGTAGGAAAGACGCTCTTGATTATGGATACCTTCGGTCTTGCTGTGGCGACAATGTCTGGCGCGCAATTGGCTTTCGAAGAAAATGTCGCTTGGTATGCAGCAATTATTCTTGGAGTAATCACAGCAGTTACTGGCGGGCTTTTGAGAGATGTTCTCTGTCAGCTAGAGCCAGTTCTTCTCCATCGTGAAACTATCGGCACCTCTTCACTGATGGGAGCCATTACCTTTGTTGCGCTCAACCAGTTCGATGTCTCACAGAGTATCTGTGCGATTGTAGGGGGAGCGGTGGTAATTCTCACTCGAGTTGTTTCCATCCAAATGGATTTACATCTTCCGAAGTTCACCAAATAGAGTAAATATCGAGTAGAAAAGAGTTGGAAAGATGGAGTTAACAACTTGCCTTTGGTTTAACGGCCGAGCCCGTGAAGCTGCCACTTTTTATACGAGTATCTTTCCAAATAGCTCAATGGCTGATAACTGGATAGCACCAACGGAGACTCCAGGCAATCAAGAGGGATCAGAAGTCCTTGTTAACTTTACGATTTTTGGTCGACCATTTATTGGCCTCAATGGAGGGCCTCAATTTCCGCATAGTGAAGCAGTTTCATTTCAGATTCCTTGTAAAGATCAATCGGAGATCGATAAGTATTGGGAGATTCTTACCGCTGATGGCGGTCAGGAGAGTCAGTGTGGTTGGCTCAAAGATAAATTCGGTATCTCGTGGCAAGTTGTCTCTTCAGAGATGAGTAAATACTTAGGTGGTTCAGATTCCGCTGGAGCACAACGTGCTACTCAGGCGATGCTTCAGATGAAGAAGATTGATCTTGCTGCGATGGAGAAGGCCTACAACGGCCTATAACCAGTTCCAAATACCAACTAAGTGGGCTGTGTAGGATTCGAACCTACGACCCAGCGATTAAGAGTCGCTTGCTCTACCAACTGAGCTAACAGCCCATTCAAAGGCGGACCTTCGAATGCAGGGCAGACACTACCAGCGCTAAGCGCCTTGTCTAACCACCTTTTGGCCGCGAAGATAGTGACATGTCTCGCTGGGAAATACGGATAGCGCTACTCACTCTTCCCCTGGCAGTTGGGCTGGCGATACCACCATCGGTTGCAGCAGAGGCGAAACCGGGCCTTGCAGCCGCAGTACTTGAGAGTTTGCCCGTAAAGGGGCGAGCACCAAAGACGGGATATTCCAGAGATCAATTTGGCCAAACCTGGGCCGATGTAAATCGAAATGGCTGTGATACCCGCAATGACATTTTAAGGCGAGACCTGATCTCGATTACCTATAAGCCAAAGACTCGAGATTGCGTGGTCCTTACAGGTGTTCTGGAAGATAAGTATTCAGGCGAGACAATTAATTTCGTTCGCGGAAATATCTCCAGTATGGATGTTCAGATTGATCATGTCGTCGCTCTCTCTAATGCCTGGCAGACCGGTGCATTCAAATTGACGAAGATTGAGCGAACTGCCCTTGCCAATGACCCACTTAATCTCTTCGCGGTGAAGGGCCGACTCAATTCTCAGAAAGGTGATGGCGATGCGGCAACGTGGCTTCCGCCTTTGAAGAGTTTTCGATGCGCCTATGTTGCACAACAGATTGCAGTAAAAGCTAAATATTCGTTATGGGTGACAGCGCCCGAGAAGAGCGCCATCGTTGGAATTCTTGCAAAGTGCCCAACGCAGATTGCGCCGAACTAATTATTAGAGTGCATCTCCGCCGCGCTCGCCGGTGCGGATGCGGATTACTTGCTCAACGTTTGTAACCCAGAGCTTGCCATCACCGATTGAGCCCGTGCTCGCAGTATTTACAATCGTTTCAATAATCGCTTGCGCTTCTGCATCTTCAACCAATACTTCAATGCGAACCTTGGGGATGAAATCAACGGTGTATTCAGCCCCACGGTAGATCTCGGTGTGGCCCTTTTGGCGACCAAAGCCACGAGTCTCAGAGACTGTCATTCCAGCAACGCCAGCAGCCTGGAGCGCGACTTTGATGTCATCAACCTTTGCAGGTTTCACGATTGCGGTGATGAGCTTCATTAGATTCTCTCTTCTCTTAATTCAATACTAGTAGCGGTTTGAGTTGCCGGTGATGTCGTATGCAGATTCAGCGTGGAAAGTTGTATCAAGGCCATTGAGCTCATCGTCACGATAAGCGCGGAAACCAATAGTTTTCTGAATAATTGTTGCGATGATCCAAGTAGCTACGAAAGAGAATATTGCTACAGCGACAATCGCTATTAATTGACGATTGAGCTGGGTCGCTCCTCCGCCAGTGAATAAACCATTTGCACCGGCAGCATTGGCAGTGACGGTTGCCATGAGTCCGATTGCAAGCATGCCGAGGATTCCACCAACGCCATGGACGCCGACAACGTCGAGTGAATCGTCGTAACCAAATTTATATTTGCGAGTTACAGCCCATGCAGAGACAACGCCCGCGATGAGTCCGAGAATGAGTGCACCAAGTGGATTCAAATATCCGCAGGCAGGTGTAATTGCAACTGCACCGGCGATTGCACCTGAGGCAACGCCGAG
>CAESAG010000025.1_pt1 | contig 8291 bp, 7 predicted proteins | sample 7263621 | NCBI WGS metagenome assembly CAESAG01 (sample SAMEA6814139, study PRJEB35770) | uncultured Candidatus Planktophila sp. | biome: Freshwater; feature: Freshwater reservoir; material: water | place: Czech Republic | collected 2017-06-27 | depth 30m m | reverse complement strand
ATTCAATCAAGCAATTGAGAATGCAGATTTAGGAAAGACCTATATCGCACAGGTTCCTATTCCTGGTACCCGAACCAAACTATTTCCGAGTTAAGCTGCTTTTGATCTGAGCGGAGACGAGGAGATTTGAACACCTGAAGGCTTTTACACCTTACCTCGTTAGCAGTGTTAGCAATTGGTACCTAAGATTACGAGTGTGTTGTAGGGCCTGATCTGCATTGGGCCTGGATTTTGAGAATCAATAACTGCTGCACCGGAGAGAACATCCGAAACTGCGCACGAGGAACCGGTAATCATGTATTTAACACCTGGGTACGCATTTCGATTCATTTGTATCCACTCAACAGACATACCCAAGAAATTCGGAATTCTCACGCTTTGAGGAGTTGAATTATTCTTTGGGGCCACTGCGGGTGCTTTTTGAACAGCCTTTTTAAATGGGACGACTCTAACTTCAAAAGAATTAGAAAATATCTTCTTGCTTCCGCCATCAATTGGATCCGTAACAACTCTAAAGAATGAGATCGCGTCAGTTTTTGGTTTGGAATAAATACGATTGAAAGTTATCCCGGTACCCGACCAAACCTCTTCTCCTTGATTCGCATTTGCCCAGCCTCCAGATCCGTCTTCATATTGCAACTGAGCATTTGCGCCGTCAATGTCAACCTTAGAAGTGCAGTTAACTTCGTATCCAACTGTGGCCATAACTTTCTTTGGCGCTTTGCAGATTATAGACGGGGCAGCTTGAGCAGATGGAATAAATGCCGTTGAAATCATCGCAGAAATGAGAATTGCTTGAGACTTCTTCACCAAGTGCATGTATTCATTAAACACTGATTGAAGTTATCTAACAAGAGCAAAATAACCCCGAAAAGTTTGCAATTGGCTTCGACTAAGAGCGCCCAATTAGGAAGGAAATTGAGTTACGAAGGCCGAATTTCTTCGATGGTGGCTTAAGGATAAAGAGCAGGCGCATTATCGGCGCCCAGATACCAAATACACGAGAGAAGATTCGAGATCTAACAATCGCATCCTGCTTTGTGTTGTGAAAGCTTCCAGAGCTATCGGTTGGATGTGTTGCGATAACAATCGGCAAGAAATATCCCTTGAGACCAGAGCGAAGAGCATCAGCGATAAAGATGTATTCATCACCAAGGTAGTTCTCGGCTCCTGCTCCAAAGTTCTCATCAAATCTAATTGATGCCTTCTTAATGTCTGAAACTCTAATAATCATCTCGTACGTTGCAGCCTTAGCGGAGTTTGTTAACTTAAGTGGGTGCACTTGTTTTGGATAAGGTTTTCTTAGAGTTCCAGTCTCATCGACCGCCTGAAGCAAAAGTATTGAGATACCAGGGTTTGACTCTAGATAAGTGATAGCAGAATTGATGGATTCTTCTTTGAATTCAATGTCGTCATCACCGAAGAGAAGATATTCCGTTGTCGTATTCTCAATAACTGCATTTCTACTCTTTGCCACACCCCTGTTCTTTAGCTCGACTCGCTTAACCGCGGAATCTGTAGCGGGCAGAGATTCTGAATTTGGATTCTGGATTACAACTAAATTAGAGAAAGATTCGAGATATTTGATGTTTGTTAGACGGTTGCCCAGAGTTGAGTATCCAACAGTCAGGAGATCTTTCTTATTCACTATGTGTGAGCGCCCTTGCAAATCGCATCAAACCACTAGAAATATTTGAAAGATTTGAATTCTGCATCCGAAGTCCAAAGAAGAGAACGACTGTATTTGAGGGGCTAATTTCACCTGTATAGCTGAGATAAATCAGGGCGGCCAAAAGAATCAGCATTGCAGATCCTGAAATCAAAATTCCGGTTTCTCCAGATTTGATGCGTGTCCCTATTTTTACTGCATTAGTCACTGGAGTCTTATTCTTGCGTGCCAGGACAAATCCACGCTGCGCTTCAATCTGATCTTTGAAAAGACGCCCATAGATTTCAAAAATTGCTAAAACAACCAAAATATTGAGTAACCCAAAGCCCCAGTGAAGGTAGGTAAAGAAAGCGATAATCACCGCAAGTTGAGTACAAGTGCTGAGCAAGGTTGTTAGTTCAAAAGCCAGAGACCAACGCCAATTCTCGCGTGAACCTTTTACATCGGCCTTAGACGCTTTAAAGGCCTTTTCAAAGACATTAACCCGGTAGATTCGCTGGAAATAATGCCCTGCTCTTGTTGCACCAAAGAAGAGAAAGAATCCCGTGACAAAAATTGCAAGTTTTGTCTGGCTCATAGTTCCTTCATGAAGGATGATTCCGGTGAATAACTTTGCTACAGCTAATTCTGAGACTGAGATAAATGCTGCGATAAGAACCAAACTGACCAGAATTAAGCGGTATTTTCGAGTTGTAAAGAGATCGTGAAAAGCAGCTCGTAACTCTCTGGCGACAAATAGCATTCTTTAATTATTCCTTAACTTTGATGAAGTCACGATTGCCGCGATGTGGCCAACAGTAACAAAGAGCGCAATTCCAAGAGCGATTTCCAGGGATAGAGCAAAGCTGCCAAAAATAGCTACGTAGAAAGTGAATTCGATTGAGTGGAACATGCGTTGTGCGGGTAAATAGTTAAATGCTTTGCGCAGAGTTCTTAAAAGGCCCTTGACTGGAAGGTTCGCACCTTTTTTATCTTGAATTTTCCCCAGTCCCGAGAAGGCTCGCGCAACATGGACTGCATCATTAAGACCCTTATTAATGATGACCAGAATTGCTAATAGTGCACCAAGGTAAGGGTAAATCTCACTTGTTACAGAATCATTGGGCCAATTGGCTAGGCGTAAACCGAAGAAGAGCGGAAGAAATCCTTCTGCTAAATAATGGCCAAGCTTGTCGAGAAAAATTCCCATCGGAGATTTCGTATCTCTCCAGCGCGCAACTTCTCCATCGCAGCAATCAATCAACATCTGCAGTTGGCTAAGGAAAAGAGCAAGAGCAATTCCTACCCATCCTTGAATCAATAGCGCAGGTCCAATTGAAGCGCCAGTAATGATCATCAGCCAGGTAACGCCGTTAGCTGAGATGGGAGTACGAATCAGAATTCGAGTTAAGTATGGAGATAGTCGGCGTTGATATAGATCTGCAATCCAATGTTCAGAAGTTGAGCGACCCGTAACAGATACCGGTTGCGAAATTTCACGAATCTGCGCGATGGTGGGGCGAGCTGGTCTATTTGCCATGGCTACTTTGCCACAGCTTTTCGACTAGCAATCCACTGAACTGAAGAAATAACGAAGAAGAGTGCACCTAAGTAGTAAAGCAAAGGCAAGAGAGATACGCCGGCCCATACGAGAACTGCAAGTACTAGTAAGCGGCCCACGATAAATCCCCCACTTATTGAAAGCCACTTAGGTTTTGCTTCACCTTGGAGTGCGCGATACATATTGTCATAGTGGTTAAAGAGGATTGCAAAGAGAAGAAGGAATAACTCCGAGCGATCTAAATCCGTAGTGAAAGCTAGCGCGATAAAGACTGCACCTTCGACAAGGCGGAGTAGTGATGGTTCTAGCCAATCGAAGCGATTAGTTGAATTTTCATTTTTAAATGTATCGAGCTGATCGTCGATGAGATTCTTATTGACGCGCTCTTTCGGCCAAGTAAGCGTCTTGCGAATGCGACCACGGAAGACAAGTGCAATAGATAGGAGCGCCAAAATTGGCATGATTGTGAATGTAAATGCCGCACCGCCAATGACAGAAGATGCGCTAATTACTAGCCAGCGCTCACCGATTGGGAATTGCACAGCCTTCTTCGACCAATACTCAAACCGTGACTTCTTCTCGCGTTCAGTGCTGACATATCCATCATTCTTAATTTCAAAGTCGAGTGGCTGCAACTGAGTGCTGCGAATCTTATTTATCCGAGCGAAGTTATAGTCGGAGAGATGTCTAAATGTTTGGAAGAGCATCATTCCCATGGCAGGGATCCAGAGATCTCGTCCATTGTTAGCTGCACCGTAGGCGAGTGCGAAGAAGACTAAGTACTCCTTAATTCTGTCTGTAATTGCATCAAGCCAAGCACCCAATTGAGAGAATTGACGTGTATAGCGCGCAAGTTCTCCATCCACGCAGTCAATGATGATGCTCAGTTGCAATAAAACCGCGCCGGCAAAGATTGACCAGAATGTTCCTTGGCTAAATTGGTAGGCAGAGTAGAGGCCGACTGCAAAGGAAATTAAGGTGACTTGGTTTGGGGTCATCTTCAATCGCACAGCAGCCCATGTAAATAACTTTGAGAATTTACGTAAGAAGAAGACTGAGAAGAATCCATCATTGGCACGGTTGGCCAACTTAAGGCGAAGGCGGGCATCATTCAGTGCTGCGATCTCGCGCTTTACCGCTTCGCGTTCTGCTGAATCAGATGAGCGGATATAAGGAGCGCCGGCAACTTCTGCTGGAGCGACGACAAGTGCAGCGCGGACGAGCGCAACAAGAACTAAATCAATGGCGTTGCCTGCATGCTTTGTATCTTTGACCTTTGTTAAGACTTCAATTAAATCAGCTCTCTGCATCTGTGAGAGGCGCATAATTCCAAGAAATGTATGGTTTCCATGTCCGACTTCGTGATATCCAGAAGTAGCTCCGGTAATCCGTCCTTGGCTTGTTCGAGTTAATCCACCTTTTACTTTGGCCACAAGCGCCGTTGTAACAGTTCGTGGGTAATCGGTGAGTAATTCCAGGTGGGGTTGGGTTACAACTGAATTCTCATCGACTAATAAGAGATCCTGATTGCTAGATTCAAACGCATCTAGAATTTCAGAAATCTTGGTGCCCGCATGGACACTAAAAGTGCGGAGATTTTCACTCATAAGAGGTAATCTATCGTGCTTAAGCGGGATTTTCGCATATAGATAGGTCAAGAAGGTAGAGATGGCGATTCAAGTAGTAATTCTGGCAGCAGGTATGGGAACTCGTTTGGGAAAGCCTTGGCCTAAGCCACTCACCGTCTTATCTGATGGCCGATCAATCATGCAACAGCAGATGGAGAACGTCTCGCAAGTTTTCGGCGATAAAGCGCGAATCACTGTCGTTGTTGGCTTTAAATTAGAAATGATTATTGAAGCTCATCCAAGCGCTTCTTTTGTGTATAACGAAGTTTACGATCAGACCAATACATCAAAGAGTTTATTGAAGGCCCTCACTGCAAGCCAAGAGTCTGGTGTTCTCTGGCTCAATGGAGATGTTGTATTTGATGCCAAAGTTCTAGAGCGCGTTGCATCGCGCATCGAAGCGGAGAAATCTTTTGTCTGCGTGAATACATCAGCAACCGCTGAAGAGGAAGTGAAGTACACCGTTGATGAGAAGGGCTTTATCAAAGAGCTTTCAAAGACTGTACAGAACGCGCTAGGTGAAGCAGTAGGAATCAACTTTATCTCGGCCCACGAGAAAGCAAATGTCATCGCACAATTGAAAGCATGCGGCGATCAGGATTACTTTGAGCGCGGACTTGAACTTGCAATCGAGAAGAATGGCATCCAGCTCGAGCCAGTTGATATCTCTGATCTCTTTGCAGTTGAAGTTGATTTCCAAGCAGATCTTGACCGAGCAAATGCAGGGCTAAAGTAATTAACTATTTAGTCTGCGTAGGCCTTCTTTAATCGACATTTCTACCTCTGAAATTTTAAGTTCAGGTACTTTTATCTCATAAGTAATCGGCTTAATCTCCTTGATATCCAATTTGGGATTGATCGGAGTAGGGCTAATTACCTGCACATCGGCACCGAGTGCATAATCAATATATTTAATTCCATCTCCATGGACATAATCTTCAAATCCCTTGAATACAACCAAGGCACATGGAATCCCATAGCTCTGACATGTAATTAGAACATGCATCGCACTTGTTACGACGCTGTCGTACTCGTGCAACTTCTCAATGAAATCAACGACATCATTGGGGTGCGAGATCTGTACAGAAAGCTCATCAAAGTTCTTAGGAAGTTTTATCGGCGCTTGAAGATGCGTGTAGTGACGCACAAGTGCAATGCGACCATTTGTCTCGCCGCGCTTAAAGGGGAGAATTCTCGATAGAACAACGCCTGGATCGCCGAATGTATCTACCTTTGGTCCACCAGATTGCATAAGCAATTCTGCAGTGTGCGGCCCTCGAAGAGAGACGTAATCCGCCTTTGGATTAAGCGCATGCTTGAAGGAACTTACGCCTGTACCGATAACAACAGAGTTGCTCTTAATGAATCTTCCGACCGATCCGAGGCTCACAATATGTTTCTTTGGGGCTCGAGTAGTCAGCCCTTGAAAGATGATCCGGCTATCTGTGTAATGATTAAAAATGAAAGGTGTAAGCCAATCTCCATAATTGCCTGGGTACGGGTTCTCCCACCATGAAAGGTTAATCTCTTCTGCACTTGGCTTTGCTGCGTACGACAAGAAACTTGATGCAACTTTAATTGCGGCACTCTCATAACGGTTAGGCAGAACTTTACGTTTAAATAGTGCAAGCGCTTCGTTATATTTGGCGGTATCACCAGACTTTGCAGCAAATACCAACTCTTTAATTGTTTGATTGCTGAGATTATTGTGTTTCTTTCCAGTGAGGAAACCTGTAATTCCTGAAGCATCTACCAGTAGGCGTAACTTCGTTGAGAAGTTTTCAGGTAATTTCACTTCAACGAACTTGGCGAATTCAAGAACTTGTCGCTTTAGATTGAATTTCTTCTTTACCGAATTTCCTTTATGTTGCTCCACTTTATTCTTGAAGTTTTCAACTTGGCCACTTGATCCAAAGCGGAAAAAGACTTCATGGCCCTCAAGAGTTCCTGCGCCTTTATCTACTGCACAATTTGACGGGATGATCTGGAATGTCATATTTGGCGAGACTGCACGCCATGCCTCTTCAAAGAAAAAGTCATCTGTTGCTCGAACTGTTGCTCGTGCCTCAAAATCTGCTGCTGCTTGAACCATTGTGCGGGCTTGAGAAGTGGTGTTGATCCCCCAGAAACATGGCTCCCAGAAACGTCCACGGTTTTCGTAACCAATTTTTGCTGGAGTACTAAAACCTCTTTGGAAACCCACGATGTCAGCAGTTGAATTCAGAATGAAGTCAGGAATACCGAAAAGTTCGCAATCAACATCAATCCAGAAAACTTTTTTATCTGGGTTAGCTGCGCAAACTTCTGCGATAAAGCCAACCTTCTTGCGACAAATGGCTGCCCAGTCTTCTCCATCTCGCTTGGAGATTTGGCGCAATTCAAATGCGATGCCTAGCTCTTCGAGGTTGCTTTGCAATCTCGCTGCATGATTTCGATAATAATCATCACCCGTAAAGAAGGAACAGACAATTGCATTGTGGATCTTGAGCTTTGCCTTATTCTTTAGAGATACAACTGGCGTGAACTGATCTTCCAGCGCGGCAAGTATCACTCTGCCCTCAAAATCGAGTGTGCTCATGGGGAAAAGGTAAGTTAACGAATTTAACTCACGCTGAGCCTGCGTTAAACAGGAGTAATACTCGAGGTTAACAATTGGGGTTGAAAGTTACTTACTTAAGCCTTCGCAGATTGGCTTTGGGCCGCCATTTGGATTTCCGTAGCGGTGATATGTAATTGCAACAGATTGTTCGATCAACCAACGTGGGGCTTCGATGTCACCGCGCTGGGCAATTGGTCTGTGATCTACAGAAATACCTTTCTGCATCTCTGAATAAATCGGTGGCTTACTGGAGGCAAGCCAGCGCACGCGAGAGTAACTCTCCTTCACATCGGCAAGATCGGTTGTGAAAATTACCTTCGCGCCTAATGTCTCGGAGATATGGTGGATTAGAGATTTCTCGGCCTGCGTTGTTGATTCATCAACAACTACGACAATCGGTGCCAAATAATGGCGATAGCGCTGGAAGTTCTTCTCAACAACTAAGCCTGAACGATCAATAGCTTGAGATCCAACCTTTGCCCACCATGTATTTACGCCATACATAGCTGCTTCTAAATTGGTAACACGTGGCCAATTGCGGAGAGTATTTACATAATTTAATCCACCAGCTTTTGCATTAGGGCCGACTGCCGAACGCTTCCAACCGCCAAATGGTTGGCGATTAACAATTGCACCTGTGATGCCACGGTTAACGTAGAGATTTCCTGCCTCAATCCGATTAATCCACTCTTCGCACTCTTTCTCATCGAGTGATTGAATGCCGGCAGTTAGCCCAAAATCTGTCTCGTTCTGCCAAGTAATTGCAGTTTCAAAATCTGGCGCTTCAATAACTGCGAGTACCGGACCGAACCATTCGTTGCGATGCGACCATGAGCCAGCCTTGACGCCAACTTT
>CAESAG010000024.1_pt1 | contig 8571 bp, 6 predicted proteins | sample 7263621 | NCBI WGS metagenome assembly CAESAG01 (sample SAMEA6814139, study PRJEB35770) | uncultured Candidatus Planktophila sp. | biome: Freshwater; feature: Freshwater reservoir; material: water | place: Czech Republic | collected 2017-06-27 | depth 30m m | reverse complement strand
GCCTCACTTGCCGCAGGTCCAGCAGGCGTTCCGGTAATTGGCGATGGTGGCTTGCAGTACTCCGGTGATATTGCAAAGGCAATTGTTGCTGGAGCGGACACCGTTATGTTGGGCTCGCTACTCGCAGGTTGCGAAGAGGCACCTGGCGAGTTAATTGAAATCAACGGAGTTAAGTACAAGGCATATCGCGGTATGGGCTCACTTGGTGCGATGCAATCTCGCGGTGAGAAAAAGTCATATTCCAAAGATCGTTACATGCAAGATGACGTTCTCTCTGAAGACAAACTTGTTCCGGAAGGAATCGAAGGCAAGGTTGCATATCGCGGACCTGTCGCAGAAGTTGTTCACCAACTTGTTGGAGGATTGCGTAGCGGTATGGGTTATGCCGGAGCACCTGATATCGAAACTCTTCGCCATGAAGGTCGTCTCATTCAAATCACTGCAGCTGGCTTACAAGAGAGCCACCCACATGATGTTTTGCATGTGGCCGATGCACCTAACTACAGCAAGAAGAAATAAGCCATGGATATCGAGATAGCACCAGGAAAACGCGCCCGCCACGCATACTCATTTGACGATATTGCAATCGTCCCAAGCCGTCGTACACGCACCCCTGAAGAGGTATCGACTGCATGGCAGATTGATGCATATAAGTTTGATCTTCCACTGATTGCAGCACCAATGGACTCTGTAGTTTCACCTGAGACAGCAATTGCTATCGGAAAGTTTGGCGGCCTTGGAGTTCTTAATCTAGAAGGACTCTGGACTCGTTATGACGATCCACGCATTCCGCTTGGCGAGATTGCATCGATGCCAGATAAGCATGCAACTCGTCGTATGCAAGAAATTTATTCAGCGCCTATTCGTCCAGAGCTCATCAAAGAGCGCATCAAGCAGATTCGCGACTCAGGCGTCACAGTTGCAGCTTCACTTTCACCACAGCGCACAGCAGAACTTCACAAAGCAGTTATCGATGCAGGTGTAGATATCTTCGTCATTCGTGGAACAACGGTTTCTGCAGAACATGTTGCAGCTGAAAATGAAGCACTTAATCTTAAGAAATTCATCTATGAACTCGATGTCCCAGTAATTGTTGGTGGCGTTGCTACAACAACTGGTGCACTTCACTTGATGCGTGCAGGAGCTGCTGGTGTTCTCGTCGGATTCGGCGGGGGAGCAGCACACACCACGCAAACAGTTCTTGGAATTCAGGTTCCAATGGCTACAGCAGTTGCAGACGTTGCAGCAGCTCGCCGTGAATATCTAGATGAATCAGGTGGACGTTATGTTCATGTGATTGCAGATGGTTCTGTTGGAAAATCAGGAGATATTGCAAAGGCGATCGCATGCGGAGCAGACGCCGTCATGATGGGTTCAGCACTTGCTAAAGCAGTTGAATCTCCAGGACTTGGTTGGCACTGGGGATCTGAGGCTTATCACGCAGAAGTCCCACGCGGTCAGCGCGTAAATGTCGGAACAGTCGGAACGCTAGAAGAGATTCTCAACGGACCTTCACATGCATCAGATGGTTCGATGAATCTATTTGGCGCACTACGTCGTGCGATGGCCACATGTGGTTACTCAGATGTGAAGTCATTCCAGCGCGTAGAAATCATCATGCAGCATGGCCGATAGTCGACCAGTACTGGTCGTCGATTTCGGCGCACAGTATGCACAGCTGATTGCGCGACGAGTTCGCGAAGCACAAGTTTTCTCTGAAATTGTTCCATCTTCAATTACAGCTGCAGAAGTAGCGGCTAAGAACCCACAAGCAATCATTCTCTCTGGTGGTCCATCATCTGTTTATGCAGATCACGCACCGAAAGTTGATCCAGCAATCTTTGCGCTCAATATTCCAGTCTTCGGAATCTGCTATGGATTCCAGACAATGGCGGCAGCTCTTGCTGGCGTTGTTGCACAGACAGGTAAATCAGAGTTCGGTCGTACTCCTCTTTCAGTAAAGCCGGGATCAAAAATATTTGCAGGACTTCCTGATTCACAATCTGTCTGGATGTCTCACGGAGATGCAGTCTCTGAAGTTCCGTGCGGATTTAGCATTTCGGCATCAACTGCAGATACACCGATTGCAGCATTTGAAGATGCCAGCGGCAAGCTTGCAGGCGTTCAATTCCACCCTGAAGTACTGCACACAGAACAGGGTCAGGCAATTTTAAGGAATTGGTTGATCAATATTGCAGGATGTACACCAACATGGACAACCGAAAATATTGCCCACGATGAGATTGAAAAAGCGAAGAGCGTTATTGGAGATAAGCGCGTTATCTGCGGGCTATCTGGCGGCGTTGATTCTGCTGTGGCTGCCGCAATTATTCAGCGCGCTGTCGGCAAGCAACTCACCTGCGTCTTTGTTGATCACGGACTTCTTCGAAGTGGTGAGTCAGAGCAAGTCCAACGTGACTTCGTTGCAGCAACAGGAATTGAACTTGTTGTTATCGATGCCCGCGAACAATTCTTAAACGCGCTTACCGGGGTCACAGATCCTGAAACGAAGCGAAAGATTATCGGCCGTGAATTCATTCGATCATTTGAATCAGCAGCTCGCGATATCGCAGCTGGTGGCGATGTGGAATTCCTCGTACAGGGGACCTTGTACCCAGATGTCGTTGAATCAGGTGGCGGCACAGGAACTGCAAATATTAAATCGCACCACAACGTTGGTGGCCTGCCAGATGATCTGAAATTTAAGCTTGTAGAACCACTTCGCACACTCTTTAAAGATGAGGTGCGCCAAGTCGGACTTGAACTTGGTCTACCTGAAGAGATTGTTTGGCGCCAACCTTTCCCAGGTCCCGGTCTTGGAATTCGCATCATCGGTGAAGTCACTGCAGAGCGTTTAGAGATTCTGCGTCATGCAGATTTGATTGCACGTGAAGAGCTGAAGGCAGCTGGCCTTGATCGCCAAATCTGGCAATGTCCAGTTGTGCTTCTTGCAGATGTTCGAAGCGTTGGCGTTCAGGGAGATGGCCGTACATATGGACACCCCATTGTTCTGCGCCCAGTATCTAGCGAGGATGCAATGACTGCAGATTGGTCACGTGTTCCTTATGATGTGCTCGAGAAAATTTCTACACGGATTACCAACGAGGTTCGTGAAGTAAATCGCGTCGTACTTGATGTAACCAGTAAGCCACCAGCAACGATTGAATGGGAATAAGGAATAGGAATGCGAATTTTAGCCATGACGAGAATTACCGTAACAACTTTATTAGTAAGCCTTCTAATGACTTCACTCTCATTCGCTCCGACTCAAGCAGCGACACCTTCAAAGATCGTCTGCAAGACAACGACGGCTAAAGCTCGTACGCCAATGAAGACCAATCCTCCACAAACTGTTGCCAAGAAGCTTCCAAAGAAACTGACGCTGCGCACAAATTGCGGCAGCATTGAGATTGCACTCGATCCAAAGGCGCCATTTACCGTTACACAGATTTCAGCACTGGCTCGCGCTGGTTACTACAACAAGACTCTATGCCACCGCGAAGCAATCTCTGGTTTCTATATGCTCCAATGCGGAGATCCCACAGCACAAGGTGGTGGCGACCCAGGATTTTCTTATCCTGATGAGAACCTTCCAGTTGGAAAAGCTCTTACATATCCCGAAGGCACGGTCGCAATGGCGAACTCAGGGGCCAATACAAATGGCAGCCAATTCTTCTTAGTATTCGGCGATTCACCAGCGCTTGGACCTTCATATTCAATCTGGGGAAAAATCACCAAAGGTCTCGATGTTCTGAAATTCATTGCATCAAAGGGTGTGACAAGTGGCCCTAGAGATCCACTTGGCATTGGAAAGCCAAATGTTAATGTTGCAATCGAATCTGCAATTGTTAGCTAATGAATCGTAATTAATTTGTATTTACGATTTTAAAGGATTCAGCGATTCGGCCATCTGGTAAACCACCAAGACCTGCATTGCGCTGGCCCCATTCGCGGAGCATATTTTCAAGCTCTGTATTGTGCGCTGTCTGAGATGCATGCTCTTTAAGCGTCCTGACCTTGATATCGAATGTAGAAGTGATATCTACAAAGTGATCTGGATGGGCATGGCCCTGCATCCACACTTCCTTGACCTTCCAAGGTTGCAGACCTTCAACTTCTAGCAAATCTGTAAATGCATATGGGTTACGAGCATCAGGATAAACAGCTTGAATTGTTGCCTCGCCTGCAGCTAAATGATCAGGGTGGCTTGCGCCGATTCGCTCCCAGTTACGTTCAGGAGATTGGCAAACAATGCGGTCAGGCTGTACCCGACGAATCTGGCGGACGATATCTTTGCGAAGAGCGATAGTTGCTTCGAGATGACCATCTACATAATTAAGAAATGTGACATCAGAGATACCGAGGACTGCACATGCGGCACGTTGTTCGCGCTGGCGAACTGCAGGCATCTCTTCCTTCGAGTATTCAGATTCTTCGCCGCCTTGATCGCCATTTGTGCAGAGCACGTAAGTGACTTCAATGCCCTTCTTAACCCATTGAGCGATAGTTCCGGATGCACCGAAATCTGAATCATCTGGGTGAGCGTTGACGACTAATACGCGCTTGATCTCTGAATCTGCTAACGGCTCCACAATGCAACTTTCTCTACGTGTGGGTGAATCCTAATAGACTCCCCGCCATGACTGCGACCGACCCATTGCTAGACGGACTTAATCCGCAGCAACAGAAGGCGGTTTCACATGCCGGAACACCTCTGCTGGTAGTCGCTGGTGCTGGTTCTGGAAAGACTCGAGTTCTCACTCGTCGTATCGCCTACATCATGGCTCGACGAGAAGTTCGTCCCTATGAAATTCTTGCAATTACCTTTACCAATAAAGCTGCTGGCGAGATGAAGGAACGTGTCACAGAGCTCGTTGGTCCAATCGCAAAATCAATGTGGGTCTCCACCTTTCACTCATCATGTGTGCGAATGTTGCGCCAAGAGGTAGAGCGCCTTGGCTACAGCAGCACTTTTAGCATCTATGACTCTGCAGATTCCCAGAAACTTATTTCGCGAGTTATGGAGACTCTCAATCTTGATCCAAAGCGCTACCCAGCTCGTCAATTCCAAAACTTGATTTCAAATGCAAAGAACGAGTTACAGACTCCGTACGACTATTTATCAGCCGCAACCAATCAATTCGAGACGATTGTCGCCGATGTCTACACCTTGTATGAAAAGCGCCTGCAGCAAGCCAATGCAATGGATTTCGATGATCTGATTATGAAGACGGTGCAGGTCTTGCAGAAATTCCCTGAAGCAAAGGCGCGCTTTAGATCGCGTTTTCGCCATATCTTGGTCGATGAGTATCAAGATACTAATCACGCCCAATATGTCTTGATTAAAGAGCTCACCGGCGTTGAAGGCGATGGATTCCCACTCGCTGAACTCTGCGTCGTAGGTGATGCTGATCAATCCATCTACGGATTCCGTGGCGCAACTATTCGCAATATTCTGCAATTTGAAGTCGATTATCCAAATGCCTCAACTGTTTTGCTTGAGCAGAACTACCGTTCAACGCAGAATATTCTCAACGCAGCAAATGCCGTGATTACCAAGAATGAATCCCGCAAAGAGAAGAACCTCTGGTCAGATGCTGGATCTGGTGCACCGCTTACCGGTTACGTTGCAGAGTCTGAATACGATGAGGCCGAATTTGTTAAGGGCGAGATTCGCTCGCTGCAAGATATGGGCCATTCAAATCCTGGCGATACTGCAGTCTTCTATCGCACAAATGCACAGTCACGTATCTTTGAAGAAATCTTTATGCGCGCTGCCATTCCATATAAAGTCGTTGGTGGCCTTCGATTCTACGAAAGAAAAGAAGTTAAAGACTTACTTGCCTACCTTCGCGTTCTTGCAAACCCAGATGACGAAGTCTCACTGCGCAGAATCATCAACTTCCCAAAGCGCGGCATCGGTGATCGCGCTCTTGAAGAAGTTGAGGCCTTCTCAGCACTTCATGGAATCTCTTTCTGGAACGCACTTCTGCGCGTCTCAGAGGCGACAGCGGTTCCCAATAAAGCTGCCCAATCGATAATGAGCTTTACATCAATGCTCGTAGCCCTTGCAACGCTCGTTGAAGCTAAGACAAAACCTTCTGTAATTATCGAAGCAGTCCTTGAACAATCTGGACTATTGACCGAACTTGAGGCCAGTAAAGATCCACAGGATGAAGTCCGCGTTGAGAACTTAAAGGAACTTGTCTCTGCATCGATGGAGTATGAAGAGCGACCATTTGAGGAACTCGGCGAAGATGAAGAGATTTCACTTTCGGGATTCCTAGAGAAAGTTTCGTTGGTTGCAGATGCCGACGAGATTCCAGACGGTGAAGATCATGGGGGAGTTGTTACCTTGATGACTCTGCACACCGCTAAAGGTCTTGAATTTCCAACAGTCTTTCTCACCGGCATGGAAGATGGAATCTTTCCTCATGCGCGAACTCTTGATGACCCTAAAGAGATTGAGGAAGAGCGACGTCTTGCATATGTTGGTTTAACGCGTGCAGAGAAGCGCCTCTATATTTCGCGGGCTGAATATCGATTAACTTTCGGAACTCCGAAGTACAACCCAGCATCTCGCTTCCTTGATGAAATTCCACCCGAACTCATTGAATGGCAGAACGAAGGCCGTTCCACTTTCACAACTTCATCTGCGGTTAAAAAATCAAGGCTGCCTTCAGGGCCACCACCTCGCGCTACCGGAAGGAAATCAACGGCGATGGTTCTCGAGGTTGGCCAGCGTGTGTCTCATGACACTTTCGGTCTTGGAACAGTTGTTGCCCTAGCTGGTGAAGGCGATAAATCTGAGGCGACTATCAACTTCGGCGCCTACGGAGATAAGCGCCTTTTACTGAGATATGCCCCTGTCACAGCACTTTAAATTAGGACTTAAGATTGGGCTCTAGATTCAACGTCCTTTTCAACCATCTTTAAACCTCTTTAAAGGAGCCCATCTGTGGATCTCTACGAATACCAAGCCCGCGATCTCTTTGAGAAGCACTCTGTTCCAGTATTACTTGGAGCAGTTGCAACAACAGCAGATCAAGCGCACGATGCAGCTGCAAAGATGGGTGGCAAAGTTGTCGTAAAGGCACAGGTAAAAGTTGGCGGGCGCGGAAAGGCGGGCGGCGTAAAGCTTGCAGTTGATGCAGCGGATGCAAAAGAAAAGTCAGCTGCGATTCTTGGAATGGATATCAAGGGCCACACTGTTCATAAAGTGATGATTGCTCAGGCAGCTCCAATCGAATCTGAATATTACGTTTCAATTTTGCTCGATCGCTCCAACCGTACATTCCTTGTCATGGCATCTGTTGCCGGCGGAATGGAAATTGAAGAAGTTGCACATACAGCGCCCGAAAAATTAGCGAAGGTTCCGGTAAGTGCAGTTGATGGAATCTCATTGGCAAAGGCGAAAGAGATTGTTGTGCAGGCACAATTTCCTTCCGATGTTGCAGACCAAGTTGCCGATGTATTGGTCAAGCTCTGGGAGACTTTCCAATCAGAGGATGCAACTCTTGTAGAAGTAAACCCACTTGTTAAGACTGAATATGGTCGCATCGTTGCACTCGATGGAAAAGTCACTCTCGATGAAAATGCAGATTTCCGCCAGCCAAGTCATGAAGCACTTGTCGATCACGACACCGCCAATGCACTAGAAGCTGCGGCGAAGGAAAAGGGCCTTAACTATGTAAAGCTCGATAACGGCCAGGTCGGAATCATCGGAAACGGTGCAGGACTTGTGATGTCGACTCTCGACGTTGTCGCCTACGCCGGAGAAAAGTTCGGTGGCATGCGCCCTGCAAACTTCCTCGATATTGGTGGCGGTGCATCTGCTCAAGTTATGGCTGATGGACTCTCAATTATTCTCGGAGATCCTGATGTAAAGAGCGTATTCGTTAACGTATTCGGTGGAATCACTGCCTGCGATGCTGTGGCAAACGGAATCGTGCAGGCACTCGAACTTCTTGGAGCTAAAGCTACAAAGCCAATCGTGGTTCGCCTCGATGGAAATAACGTTCTCGAAGGTCGTGCAATTCTTAACGCAGCTAACCACCCACTGGTTGAGCAAGCTGAAACGATGGATGGAGCAGCATCACGCGCTGCAGAATTGGCGGCAAAGTAATGTCGATCTTTATTAACTCTTCTAGCAAAATCATCGTTCAGGGCATGACTGGCTCTGAAGGAACAAAGCACACACGTCGCATGCTCGCTTCAGGCAGCAAGGTTGTTGGTGGAGTAACACCGGGTAAGGGCGGACAGAGCGTCGATATCGACGGAACAACTCTTCCAGTCTTTAACACTGTAGCGGAGGCAATGGCGGCAACCGGTGCCAATGTTTCAGTAGTTTTCGTTCCACCTAAATTTGCAAAGGCAGCTGTTATCGATGCAATCGATGCGAAGATGCCACTTGTCGTCGTTATCACCGAGGGAATTCCAGTTCATGACTCTGCATACTTCTATGCATACTCATTGAAGACCGGAACAACTCAGATCATCGGCCCTAACTGCCCGGGCCTCATCAGCCCAGAGCAATCAAATGTCGGAATCATTCCTGCAGATATCACCAAG
>CAESAG010000023.1_pt1 | contig 8633 bp, 7 predicted proteins | sample 7263621 | NCBI WGS metagenome assembly CAESAG01 (sample SAMEA6814139, study PRJEB35770) | uncultured Candidatus Planktophila sp. | biome: Freshwater; feature: Freshwater reservoir; material: water | place: Czech Republic | collected 2017-06-27 | depth 30m m | reverse complement strand
TAAGTTTACGGAGCTACTGCAGCCATTTAGCGAGACAGTTCCATTTGCATAGCCAAGAGAAACTCCTCCCTCTGGACCTCGTTCACCTGGAGCACCTGGTGTACCGGGTGCACCTGCAGCACCTGCAGCACCTGCAGCACCTGGTGTACCGGGCAATCCCTGAACTCCGGGAGCACCTGCTGTACCGGGAGCACCTGTTTGACCAGTTGCACCTGGTGCACCTGGCATTCCATCGACACCATTCATTCCTACAAATCCATCACGACCTGCAACACCTGCTGGTCCTGGAGGTCCTGATGGACCAACAAGGAGTGCAAGAACCTGATTTACATTTCCAGCGCCAGCGTTTGTTGAACCTAAGAAAAAGTTCTGTAGCCCATTTGGTGCGAGGTCGGCGCCATAGGCGATTCCAATTCGAGAGAAAATTAGTATGGCAAGAAATAGCGTCATCTTCTTCATGAGAGATCCGCCATTTCTCGTTCTTGAATATCACTTAAAGAGCTATAAATTGCATGAATTGCCAGTGGAATCGTAGCTCCCAGAAGTATGAGCTTCCCCTTCTGGATCGCATCAAATGGACTATTTTGTATGTATAAGAAAATTGCCGATGACATGGCGGTCACCAGAGTCGATTCAATAAGGATATTGCGAGGAACTCTCGCGAGTGATGCAATCTGCGGGCTTGCAAAACGAACCTGCAAAAGCAACAGTGGAAATGCGAAAAGGAGAGAGCAAAGTCCTGCAAACCAGAGTGATTCTGTCCAAACGTATGCAATGCCTGCGAAGAAAGTCGCAAGAATTAGTAGAGCCCTAGGGGAGATGATCCGAGTAAGGCGAATCGTTTTAACTTCCAAGTTAGAAGGTGTAAGTAAGGCATGACGTTCGACCATCATCTGTGTCTGCTCTTTTAACAGGAAAGTTAATCCGACGATAATTGGTAGATCTATTCGAGTATTTACGAGTGGGCCGATTCGATCAAGCAGGCTTACGAGCAACAATTCTGAAGAGTAGAAAACTGCTCCGGCTACAACTGCCGAGATGAGCAGAGGGAGAATTCTGGATAGTCGCGGTGGAAGATTCTCTTTTGTGAGCATCTCACGATAAATAGAGGCAAGGAGTCCTGGTGCAACCCACGCCAGTGCAATTGCCATAAGCGCCCCTACTGCTCGGACTGTACTTATATTTCCTTGCATTGTTTGTAATATCGAGAAACCCATGGCCGCTGTAAAGCCAGAGTAAGGATCGAAAATTCCTAGGATGGCTGCTACTAAGAAAAGTAGAACTGGGATATTTGGAATACCTAAAGCTGATCCTGCTGCTATGCCTATATATGCACCAAAGATAAAGGTAGCTATTGGGAAGAGTGACCATAGAGCCGGGCTGACTTTATGGAAAAGCTCACCCTCCTTCTTAATGACGTGCTTAAAGAGAGAACGCTGAACGCCAGAGACCGCGTTACGTCGCAATCGGTAGAAACTGGCAATTGCTGGCGGTAGTGAGAGTTCAGTCTTTGCTTGCAGATATGACATCTGTTCATATCGGCGAATACGTAATGTAGATAAGGTGGAGAGCAGAAAGATCAGGACGCTTACCAGAATGAGCAATTGCACTGGGACTCGAAGAATGTCGAAGTAGGCAAGTTCTACTACCTGGATACCTGCCACCACATTAGTTTTGCCCGTCTTGCTCAGCGTTTCAATACGATAAGCCCCAACAGGTAGATCATTTGGAAGGATTATCGAATAAACCACATACCCATCTTTATTAGGTGTACTTCTTGAGAGTTCTAAGGGAACATTGGCAGCGTTAACGAGGCGTAACTTCCATGAGCCTTGATCGGTGTATCCACCGAGAACTATGTTCTGCTCCTTACCACGTTCCCAAGTGAGAAGTGGAATATCTGCAGCAACAGATTGTGGAATTGATAAGAAAAGCGCGAATGCTGCCAATGCAGCAGAGATAAGTTTATTCCGCATTTTTCATCGCATCTATTACAAGCCACAGTCCAATGATTGTTGGGACAATCAAGAACAGAGCTTTACGGGTCAAGAAATTTCCAATAAAGGGAATGATTGCAATTACAACACCGCTAATGTCATTGAGCATTGGCTTCTGCACATCGGGAGCCTTATTCGAATCACCTTTTACGATGAAACCAGTCTCTGCACTTCCTCCGATAATTCGGTGCGAGAAGATTCCTACTTCGCCACCATTGAATCGTCTTGCCGTATATGCGATTACATCGCCTTCTTGCGGAGCCTTGTTCGATGGGGGAGTCGTAATGATGATGTCACCTGGATTAATTGCAGGTTGCATTGATCCTGTTAAAACGATTCTCGCCTTTACTGTTCCGGTAAATGAGAATAGAGAGAAAGCAATAACAACGGTAGCAAGTGAGTATCCGACAATTCGCAGGTACCCGTAAAGTTTCATATAGGTGGACTTACCTTTTACCTCAACTCGCTCAGCTGGGGCTTCTACAAAGAACTTCGCTTCGCTGTGAATGACCTCAGATGGCGTAATGAGAGCGGTTTCTTCTCCAGATGAACTCGTAATGGTCAAAAGAACCTTAGAGTCAGGATGCTGTGAACTTCCTTCAATCCAAACTTGGTTTACGGGACTTTGAGAGAACACCTCGCAACGATTGTTCGACATCAGGATCTCCGATTTAATTAGGGAAGTAAGAAAGCTTCCTTAATTAACTTTCAGTACAGTTGCCTGAGTCGACACATTGCTCGAAACCAAATGTATCTTCTTGGGTTTCAATCACAATCTTGCGAACGTCATTACTTGGCAATCTTCCATTTAAGAATCGGACTGTAAAGGTATTTGAATTATCAGCGTCAACGGAGGCTAAACCAGTGATAGGTGCTGCTGCCTGAATGCCTGAAGATCCAAGTGCATAGCCGTCGGCTACTGTGCCAAGTGATTGGCTAAGACGACATCCTGGTTCATCTTCTGGGCAACCATTTGCCCACCACACATTTACTAGACCTAATGTATTTGGTGAATTGTAAGCAAGACGTTGTGGATCTGGCGATGAAGAGTTATAAACCTTAATTATAAAGTTCATATCTGAACAGTCATCAGGAATATCTGAAACTTGAATCTCACTCAATCCGAAAGTTCCAGTTTCGCTATTAGAAAAAGCTGATACCGGAGTTACTGTGATTGATTTTGTCTCGCCACAGAATACGGATTCTTGAACGCCTTGACCGAATTCAATACTTTGATTTGCGTTGATTGAAATTGTTGATGCAAGTGTTGAGCCAATACCAAGAACGGCAACGACCAATCCAAGCCCAAGGATAGCTTTCTTGGACCTTCTAGAGTCTGTTGGACGCGATGGCCCATTACCGAGATCAAGTATCGACATTTAATTCATACCCCTATGAGTTGCTAGATTCTACGGTTACGTTCTTCACGTTAATTGAACCCGGTGTTCCTGTAGCAAGTCCTCGAGTGAAAGAGTAAGAGAGCGTTGAAGTAGCTACCTGAAGTTTTGCGCTCTTGCCATCTGCTGCACATCCAGAATCGATTCCGTTCACGCAGAAAATCTGCAGAGAACCGGTCTGGTCATATGTCTTAATGGTGAAGTATTTGTTAAAACAGTTGTTAGGCATTGTTGAAACATCAATATCTGAAATATCTACACCCGTGAAGACAAAGTCAGTGGATCCGACATCATATGCAGTTCCAAGAGATACCGTGATGGCAGTATCGCACTGAACTGAGTTAGCGACACCTTGATCTAAAGCGATCGTGTTATCGGTGTTGATGGTCAAGGTTCCGGATGCAAGAGCGGTGCCGGCGCCGAATACAAGGGCAATGAAGGTAACGAGAATTGCTCCGCGACCTGATCGCTTGCGTGAAGACGATGACGAATCAGCGCCATCGAACTTTAAGATCTCCATTTATTGCTCCTCTTGTATTTCTGTGCGGGTAGTTAAACATCTGCCTATAAGCCATGTCACCCTGCCTATTCACCTTTTCAAGGAAATATGGGGGATAACCGAACCTCTAGAACGATGTCGTCTGAATATTTAGCCTTCCAACTGAGTTGGCCAAAATTGCTGCATTTACGAATGAGATCGTGAAGTCTGCGGTCCCTAAATCCTGGTCAACCACGTATAGGGATGCCCCTATGGATGAGGTGAGGTTGCCAGAGCTATCAATTTGCAATTTAACTTCAGTTGGCCCTGGGCACGCGAATTGAGAGCAGAGCCCAAGGATGTTATCCACGCGATACATGGGTAGAGGGTTGTTCTCCTCATCAACAGCTGAGATTGTAAATTCAGTTCCTGCGCATGCTTGAGTATCTAAACTCGAAATAGTTAAACCTGTAAGAGCTGAAAGACCTTCTGGTGCGCCATTTTCACCTGTTGCTCCTGCAATCATATTTACTCGAACCCAGTCATCACAGGCAGCGACTTGATAGATACCTTGCCCGTATTCCACGGTTGCATTTGCGCCCGTGAAAGAGATGTTGCCGGCAAAGATGGAAGATAGTCCGGTAGCAATTGTGATGAGCAGGCCAACAATTAATCGAGTCATCTGAAACTATCCTTGGCTCGCAACAGTTTCGACGGTGGCACGACGTACTTGCTGGCCATCGATATTTACAAGTGACGCTGTTGGATCAAGATAGAAAGTGACATCTGCCGATACGTTGGAGAGAGAACTTCCATCGTAGACAGAGGTTCCAGAAACGTTGAGCCCTACGGATGCTGCCATCGCCCCACTTATTGGCGCTCCGATTCCGGTTAAGTATGTGAGTCCAAGCTCGGTTGGATCGCCGATATTTGAAACTGGGGTAGTGCGGGGAATTGAAACTTGCAGAACTCGCGCATCAGGCAGAGAGCCGAGAATAATCTCTGAACTTGAACCATCAATTAAACGAAGACGTAATTTCTTTCCCGCACATGAAGTTAAATTTAAATTTGAAATAGTTGCTGTGCGCAGGCGAAAGAAGCCAGCAGATGGATCCTCTGGGGTTGGCTTGGCATGCCACTCTTCGCCAAGGGCGACAAATACAGTGTCATCGCAAGCAATGGCTTGCTGCGAGCCTTGACCAAATTCGAGAGCGCCACTTCCTACGGTTACGCTGGCGGCAAAGGTTGATAAGAGGAACGGAACAAAGGCAAGTACCGCGGTACCAAGGATTACCTTGTTCCGATACTTTCCTGAGCCACCAAATCGCGACTTTACGCTGCCGCTTAGTGGTGAATGTAAACCGTCCATTAATCTCCTAGTTTTGCCCTACTTTGCGAGCCTAACATCGCCTTTTTTCATGTCTAGACCAATATCGAAAGTTGTGATGTTGATTATTCGGTTATTACTTGGGATTCCTTGATTACATAGATTCTCATCAGTTGATGGTTCGGAGATTGCGACAAATCTGAATTGTAAATATTTATTGGCGAAGTTCCCTGAGGATGAAAAAATCTTCAGGCCATTGAGGGCATTTATTTTCTGAACTACTGATGCGCTTGATCCAGTTATGCGTACGCTATTCGTAAAGTCACCTACTAGAAGTTCTAGATCGTTCGCATCTACCGCATTTGGCATCCCAGCATCAAAGCGCAAGCTCGGAGATGAGATGCAGGCAAGGAGCGATGAATCAGAATTAAGCTGAATCGGAGTAATGAAAGCTGATTTTGCGCGTGGGTCAACATGTACAGAGTCGGTAACTCTTATAGAGATATTTTGATCTTCGAGCGCGTATGCGGGAGTTTTTGAAGGTGATGGGCTCGGAGTAGGTCCAGGTGACAAATCTGGTGTGCTTGCTTCCGAGCTTGGAGCTGCGCTCGGAGATGGCGTCGGTGTATCTGCTGCACTTGGTGAAGGTGAAGGTGAAGGTGATGCGTAGCTGACGTCAGGCGGAATTACAGAATCAATCAATGGAGTTGCATCCGATGCCAGAGATTGCGCCACGAAAAAAGCGCTGAGCGTAAATGCAAAGGCGGCAGCCCATAGACGTGGAGTTTTCCCTTGCATGGCGTGAGGGTAATACTTGTTGAAAATAGGGATTGAAATCTACGAGTAATAACCGAACGATTTTGAGAACGGGAAATTTCACTTATTGGCAATTGGCTTAATCTTCGACTTATGAAACGTGCACCCAAAAGAGTTATCTCCCTTTCACTTGCTTTTTTAATTGCAATTTTTGGTTCGATTACTCAATCTCAACCTGCCTCTGCGGTTGCACGCGGCGCTGACTTCACCGTAACAGTCAGCGATTTACAGTTCATTTTGCAGCAAATTCGTATTGCCGAAGCACACCGTGCAGTCGAAGCTACTTCACCAGCTGTTACACCGAGCATCAATGTTTTAGCCGCCGGAAGAACGCTTTCTGATCCTCGCGGGCCAAGCACCGCCGGAGCCGCTCGTACAATCACCGTTTCGACCGCATCAACTCGCGTATTAAGCCCACTTTTGCCCGAAGGTCTGCGTCAAACTGATGGAAGAAATAACAACTTAACAGGCAATGGCTTCTCTTCTTGGATGGGATTCGGCTATATAACACCGGTTACTTTAGGAAAATCAGCTTGGGGTGCATCAGATACCGCTTTTCCAAGAATCCTCGCGCCGTCTTATAAGCCAGGATATGAAAATCGCTCCGGAAATGTTACCGATGCATCTCCGCGCATAATCAGTAATCTAATTTCAGATCAATCTTCAACAAACCCTGCAGCGCGAGCCGCTGCAAGTTGTACTTTGAGCGGCCCGAACGCTTGCGTGCCATCGAGCACCGACAATGTTTCATTGTCGATCCCAAACCGTGCCACAAATGGTGTTGCAGCTCCTTACAACGGAATGTTTGCCCTCTTCGGCCAATTCTTCGATCACGGTCTAGACCTTGTGGGCAAGTCATCGACTGAAGCCGTCAAGATTCCATTAGCAACTAGCGATCCGCTCTACACAACCTGCGTGAATTTAACGGGACGTGGCTGTGTGACTGAAATTTCTATGGGCAGAACAGTTTTGGGAGATAATCCTGCCAATGCTGGAACAAATACAACGACACCTTGGATTGATCAGAATCAAACATACACATCTCACCCTTCACACCAAGTCTTCTTACGCGAATACAAGTGTGCTAGCGAAAGTTCTAGCTCCATTGATCCAACTAAGCAGTGCTCTTCTACAGACAGACCTGTAGCGACAGGTAAGTTACTTGATGGTGATATCGCCGGAAATATTGCAAACTGGTCAGAAGTTAAGCGTCAAGCGGCAAATAAGCTTGGAATTCAGCTTGTTGATATGGATATTCATGATGTCCCACTTCTTCTCACAGATGAGTATGGCCGTTTCTTACGCTCTGCATCAGGTTTCCCACAAGTAGTAGAGAGTTTCGTCGGAACTACAGCAACTGTGCGCGTTGGCAATCCAGCAGCACCAGTTAGTTCAGGTCTAGGAACTGGACATGCATTCCTCAATGACATTTCACACTTTGCCGCTCCTGCAAGCAATTTAGAAGCAGATCCCGGTACGACAATCAATAATTATCCAGGAAACGGCTTTTACGATAACGAGTTACTGGATGCACACTTCATCACCGGTGATGGCCGCGGAAATGAAAACATCGGATTAACTGCAGTTCATACGATTTTTCACGCAGAACATAATCGTCTTTGGACCGATATTCAGGATGTTATTAATTCAGCATCGACAGTAAGCACTGGCCTGACTGCAGCTGCTCTTGCAGATTTCAAAAACGCATGGCGCACAGCCACTGTCACCAATGCGAACCCAAATCCGGAATGGAACGGCGAGCGTTTATTCCATGCCGCAAAGTTGATTACCGAAATGGAATATCAGCACCTTGTCTTTGGTGAGTTCACACGCAAAGTGCAACCATTGATCAAGCCATTCGTTGGATACGATCCAACGATTCGCCCAGATATTTCAGGTGAATTTGCTCATGCTGTGTATCGCTATGGACACTCACAGCTTAACGAGACAGTTGACCGTACTTCAGCGGGAGGTGCGGCAAATGATCTATCTGTTCCTTTGCTCTACGCATTCCTAAATCCAACAGAATTTAATCAGCCACATTCATATCCAACAGCAACGGCAATTGGTGACCCACTCAATGGTCGAGCAGCTGCCGGAAGCATCGTACGTGGAATGGCTAACCAGACAGGTAATGAGATCGATGAATTTGTAACTGGCGCACTTCGTAATAGTTTGCTTGGTTTACCACTCGACTTAGCAACCTTAAACATTGCACGTGGTCGCGATGCTGGTATTTCATCTCTCAACGATTTCCGCCGTAGCCTAAAGGCAAGCACAGGAATTACTAGCCTTGCGCCTTATAGCTCATGGGCGGAGTTTGGTCAGAGTCTGCGCCACCCAGAATCATTAGTTAACTTCGTTGCCGCATACGGCAACACAGCTAATCCAATAACATTCTTAAATGGCGCAACTGTTTCAGATTTAACAGATGAAGTAACGGTTTCACTTGATTCAGCTGATGCTGCTACAAGCTATATCGATAAGCGAGCTGCTGCACAGAGCATTGTTGATTGTTACGAGGCTTATCAGGGAATCGATGACTCTCAAGCATGTGTGACATTTATGTTAGGTACCAGCGGACTTAACGATATCGATCTCTGGGTCGGTGGTCTTGC
>CAESAG010000022.1_pt1 | contig 8636 bp, 8 predicted proteins | sample 7263621 | NCBI WGS metagenome assembly CAESAG01 (sample SAMEA6814139, study PRJEB35770) | uncultured Candidatus Planktophila sp. | biome: Freshwater; feature: Freshwater reservoir; material: water | place: Czech Republic | collected 2017-06-27 | depth 30m m | reverse complement strand
CTGTACTAACAGAGAAAGAGATTAAATCAATTCTCAAGGGCAAGGATCGCCAGAGCGCAGTTGATGCCTTGATCGATGCCACATATATAAATGGTGCACCTGATAACGTGACTGTAGTTATCGCCGATCTGGTTGAAGCAAATGAAGAAGAATTAGTAAAGATCGGAGCGGCTCAATGATGAACTCATTACTAGGTGGTCGCTACCTTCTCGGCGAGATGATTGGCACAGGCGGAATGGCTGATGTGTACATCGCATCAGATCAGCGTCTCTCACGAGAAGTTGCTATCAAGATTCTTCGCAGTGATCTTGCTAAAGACCCATCATTTGTTGCTCGATTTAGAAAAGAAGCTAAAGCTGCTGCTGGGCTTAATCACCCAGCAATTGTTGCTGTCTACGATTCGGGCGAAGAACCAGCCCCATACATTGTTATGGAGCTTGTAACAGGGCAGACGCTTCGCGAAATTATTTACACCTTGCGAGATAAGGGAGAGAAACTTCCACTTAATCGCGCCCTTGAAATCGCTGAGGGGATTTTAACTGGACTTGAATTTTCACATGCAAGGCAGATTGTTCACCGAGATATCAAGCCAGCAAATGTCATGATCACCGATAAGGGCGATGTAAAGGTGATGGACTTTGGTATTGCACGCGCAATGGATGATCTAGGTGCAACTCTGACAAATACCTGGAACGTACTAGGCACAGCTCAGTATCTCTCTCCTGAACAAGCAGTGGGCGAATCTGCAGATTCTCGAAGTGATATTTACTCAACTGGTTGCCTTCTCTTTGAACTACTTGCAGGTCAGCCACCATTTACGGGTGAGACCCCTGTTTCAATTGCGCTCCAACATGCATCGAGTGTTGCTCCGCGAATACGAACACTTAACCCTGAATTACCAGAAGGTATAGAGAAGGTTCTGGCTGTTGCTCTGGCGAAAAATCCTGGTGATCGTTATCAGAGCGCACAAGAGATGCTTGATGATATTTCTCGAGTTCGTGCTGGAGAAGAAGTTGTTGCAAAGCTTCCTTCGTCACCACTCTTCACTCGTAAATCTGCCCTTATATATGGTGGCGCTTTTCTGGCTTCACTTGTTCTCGCCCTCACTGGATTCTTACTGAGTGGCAATTCTGATAACAACCTTCCTCAGATTCCAAGCGTCGTGGGCCTGACGGAAGAGAAGGCTCGGACGCTACTCTCTGAGTACGCAGTAACTGTGAAGCGCGCACATGATGGAGCAATTCCTTTTAATCGAGTAGCAAGTCAATTGCCACTTGCAACAACGCGGGCAAAACTTGGATCGACAGTTGTTCTCACAGTCTCCGATGGCCCAGGTGAAGCAATAGTTCCTGATAACTTAATTGGAATGTCTCTCATTGATGCGCGTTCTGCGCTGACTTCAGTTGGTCTCTTGGTTTCACAGACTGTTGCTGCGCCATCTGATCAGCCACAAGGAACGGTCTTAGATGTGACGCCAACAGTTGGTTCTGTTACAGAGGCGGGAAGTTCAGTCATTCTTACAATCGCAAGCGGTGAGATTACAGTTCCTAATTTAATCGGTATTGAAGCGATTCAAGCGAAGACACTTCTTATTCAAGCGGGCTTCTTAATTAAAGAGTTTTACGATTTAGATTCTGCACAGCCAGTTGGAGTTGTTATTCGTCAGGCTCCCGAGGCAGGTACTACGCAGACAATTGGTAAATCTGTAACAATCACAATTAATAAGCAACCGTAATTATTTCTTCGCAGAACCTACAACCGGAGATAATCCGACTGCACGCGAACGTGCGTCTTTATCGCCGCAACGCACCAACCAGTTTGCAAGCATCTGATGGCCATGTTCAGTTAAGACAGATTCTGGGTGGAATTGCACGCCCTCGATAGGTAGTTCTCTATGTCGCATTGACATGACAACTCCAGATTCAGTGGAGCCGGTAATTTCTAGAATTTCTGGAACGGTATCTTTTTCAACAGCAAGTGAGTGATATCGCGTTGCAGTAAATGGTGATGGAAGATCTTCTAGAACTCCTGTTGCATTATGGAAAACCTGTGATGTCTTTCCGTGGAGTAATTCAGGTGCACGTGAAACAGTTGCACCGAAAGCTTCACCGATTGCTTGGTGGCCGAGGCAGACGCCAAAGAGCGGAATGGAATTCTGGGCGCAGTAATTGATCATTTCAATACTGACGCCCGCCTTATCAGGGGTTCCAGGTCCCGGAGAGATTAGAACCCCGTCATATTTCGAAGCTTCATCGGCCGTTACTTCATCGTTACGAACAACGGTGCACTGCGCACCCAGTTGCGCCAAATACTGCACGAGGTTAAATACGAACGAGTCGTAGTTATCGATAACGAGGATTCGAGCCATGCGGTAATTGTGCTGTAACCTTGGCCTCATGCCAAAGTCAAAATTGCGTAAGAAGGTTCAAGAGAAGCACGCTCACGAAGAGCAGCACCACGTCGAAGAGATTTCGCCACTTCTCGAGAGCCCAAGCTGGCTTGCTCCAGTAATGATCGCCAACTTCCTTATCGGCCTCTTCTGGATCGTTGTCTTCTACGTTAGCCAGACTCTCTACCCAATCCCAGGTATCGGGGCATGGAACATGATTATCGGGTTTAGCTTTATTGCAGTTGGTTTTTCTCTCGCTACCAAGTGGCGTTAATTAGAAACTTACTGGAACAGTAAATTCATGGGCAAGAATGTAAGGCGTCAATTCCCAAAGCCATCTGAACTTGCACCGCTTCTGCAGTTTTCACTACCAACTCTGCGCCGCAAAAAGCGTCGCCTAGAGCAGGCTTACACAATCTGGGATCTTCGCGATATCGCGAAGAGAAGAACCCCTAAAGGTCCATTTGATTACACCGATGGTTCTGCTGAAAGTGAAGTCAGCCTCGAAAGAGCGCGCCAGGCATTTCGTGATCTTGAATTCATCCCAAGTATTTTAAAAGATGTCTCCACTGCAGATTTAACTCGCACATCACTCGGTGAAACATTTGCAATGCCAGTTGGTATTGCGCCCACTGGATTTACTCGCATGATGCAGACTCAAGGTGAAATCGCCGGAGCACGTGCGGCTGAGAAATACGGAATTCCATTTACTCTCTCAACTCTTGGAACAACAACTATTGAAGATGTAGTCGCTGCTGCCCCTGGTGGTCGTAATTGGTTCCAGTTGTATATGTGGAAAGATCGCGAAGGAAGCATGGCACTTGTCGAACGAGCAAAGCGCGCTGGTGTGAAGAATTTAATGCTTACCGTCGATGTTCCTGCTGCTGGTCAGCGCATCCGCGATTACCGAAATGGTTTAACTGTTCCACCGCGTTTAACTGCTGGCACTGTAATTAATGCACTTCCAAGGCCAGCTTGGTGGATTAACTTCCTGACAACTCCATCGATTGAATTTGCATCGATGAAGAACTGGGAAGGCACGGTCGGTGAACTCTTGGATTACATGTTCGACCCAACTATGACCTGGGAAGATCTCAAGTGGATTCGTGAACAATGGGATGGAACTCTTACCGTTAAAGGTATTCAGAATCTTGAAGATGGTAAAAAAGCGGCAGAGCTTGGGGCAGATGCCATTTTGCTTTCAAACCACGGCGGGCGTCAGCTAGATCGCGCTCCTGTAATGCTCCATTTGTTAAGTGACATTAAGAAGGAATTTAAGAAGGATTACGAGATCCATATCGATACCGGCATCATGCATGGTGCCGATGTTCTTGCTGCGATTGCACTTGGTGCTCAATACACCTATGTAGGTCGCGCATATCTCTATGGTCTTATGGCCGGTGGCCAAGATGGCGTTGAGCGCGCCCTAGAAATTATGCGCACCCAGATGGTTCGCAATATGAAATTGCTCGGAGTTAACTCACTTGATGAATTAACTCCTAAGCATGTGCGCTTCCTAAATCGCCAGTAACGATTACCCTTGCGCTTATGAACTATGCGCTAGCTGGGATTTCCTACCTCATCACAGCGGCTGCGCTGATTCTTCTTACAGTTCGAGTTCGCACGCTGATTGCACTTTATAAGAAGCAACAACCAGATCCAACGCGTTCCAAGAACAAATCAGCCCGCTTGAAGAATATGTTCACAGAAGTCCTTGGCCATACCAAGATGCTCAAATTTACCGGCTCTGGAATCGCACACTGGTTTGTCATGATCGGTTTTGGTGCACTCTTTGGAACTCTCGTTACTGCCTACGGCCAAGTTATTAAGCCAGAGTTTGCTCTACCAATTATTGGTCACTTCGTTCTTTATGAACTCTTTGCAGAAGTAATTGCAGCACTTACCGGAATCGGAATCGTCACACTTATCGGAATTCGCCAAGTAACTCGATTCAGAATGCTCAATCGATTTAGCGGTTCCGGAATGGGTAAGGCGTATTACGTGGAAGCGACAATTCTCGCCATTGTCTTCTGCGTAATCGCGCTTCGCGGACTCGAGGGTGCACTTGCTGGTGAAACAAGTTGGAATTGGCACTATGCAATCTCGTGGCCTGCAGTTGTTGCATTTAGTTCTATGTCGCAAGCATCTCTTGAGAACGCAATCGTTCTGGTCGCAACTTTAAAGATTGTTATCTCCATGGCTTGGTTTATTGTCATCGCATCAAATCTCACAATGGGAATTGCATGGCACCGCTTCTTGGCCTTCTTCAATATTTATTACAAGCGCAGTATCGATAAGCCTGCGCTCGGCGCGCTTCCTGAGATGCTCTCAAAAGGTAAGCCGGTTAACTTCGAAGATCCTGCAGAAGATGATGTCTTCGGCCTTGGAACTCGCGGTGATATCTCCTGGAAGGGCTTGCTCGATATGACCAGCTGTACCGAGTGCGGCCGCTGCCAATCTCAATGTCCTGCTTGGCATACAGATAAGCCGTTATCTCCGAAGTTATTGATTATGGCTATGCGCGATCACGCGATGGCAAAAGTTGTCGAGACAGAGAACTTAGTTGGCGAAAATGCTCCAATTGATCTCGATGTTTTGTGGTCATGTACATCTTGCGGTGCGTGCGTTGAGGAATGTCCTGTCGATATCGAACACGTTGATCACATCGTCAATATGCGTCGCTTCCAAGTGCTTGTTGAATCAGAATTTCCTACAGAGCTCGGTGGCACTTTCCGTAACTTGGAGAAGGCTGGCAATCCATGGGGTGCAAATAAGCAAGATCGCGAAGGGTGGATTGCAGAATGTGACTTCCCTGTTCGCGTTGTGAGTGGAGAGCTTCCAGAAGAAGTTGAGTATTTATTCTGGGTTGGGTGCGCTGGTGCCTATGAAGAACGTGCAAAGAAGACAACGAAGGCGGTAGCTGAGTTACTGCATATGGCAGGAGTTAACTTCGCAGTTCTTGGAAAGCGCGAAACCTGTACAGGAGATCCTGCTCGTCGCTCAGGAAATGAATTCTTATATCAAATTCTTTCGCAGGAAAATATTGAAACTTTCAAAGAGACATTCGGTAGCCGTGGCGTCAAGAAAGTTGTCGTTACCTGCCCTCACTGCTTTACAACAATTGGTAAGGATTATGCGCAAAGTGGTTACGAGCTAGAGATGCTCCACCACACTCAGCTGCTCAATACTTTGGTGAAGGAAGGAAAGTTAAAGACTTCACCGCATAAGGCAGATCAGAAGATTACCTTCCATGATCCTTGTTATCTTGGTCGTCACAACCAGATTTATGCACCGCCACGCGAACTTCTTGAGGCATCCGGTTGCGATGTTGAAGAGATGCCACGTAATAAAGAGCGTTCATTCTGCTGCGGTGGCGGTGGTGGACGTATGTGGATGGAAGAGAAGATTGGTACACGGATCAACCTCAACCGCGTCGATGAAGTTCTCGATACTGGTGTTCCTGAAGTTGCTGTCGCATGTCCATTCTGCAGAATTATGGTTGGCGATGGAATGGTCGCTCGCCAATCAGATGTAGAGGTCTTAGATGTTGCGCAGGTATTACTTAGAAGCGTGAAGGCTTCGAAAGCAGAAGAACTTTAGTAATTACTGCGCCACCAATAAGTCCGCCCAGGTGGGCTCGCCAATCGACTCCGCCAATGGTGAAGCCAAGTGCGAAGTTGAGTGCAATCAAGATGAACATACTCTTGAGATCCGCGCCCATCTTTCTGCCAATCACTAAGAAAGCTCCGAACAGGCCGAAGACTGCACCCGATGCACCGATCGAATATCCGTTGTAACCGAGGCTCATCGCAGATGTAATCGATCCTGAAATCAAGGATACGAAGAAGATGATCAGGAATTTGCTACGCCCTAAATAGCGTTCCACTGGCGTTCCAAGTGAGTGCAACGCCAGCATATTGAAAGCTAAGTGAATTGGGATAACACTGGAGTTATCGTGAACGAGTGCAACCGTTACAAGTCGGTACCACTCGTTTGTGGATTTAAGGAGTTCGATTCCATAAAGACCAAAAGTTCCAATGAGCCCCGAATCTGTAAGTTCCCACAAATAGAAAGCACAGATAACTGTGATGATTGTGATTACAGAAGAACGTTGCTTCATAAAGCGAGCTTTATTAGGCGATAGTGACGCTATTGATTACAACCGGTGTAACAGGCTTATCTTGAGCACCTGTTGGAGTTGAACCAATCTTGTCGACTACAGCTTGTGATGCTGCATCTTTAACTTCACCAAAGATTGTGTGCTTGCGGTTAAGCCATGTTGTTGGTGCAACAGTAATAAAGAACTGTGAACCATTTGTTCCAGGACCCGAGTTAGCCATTGCAAGGATGTATGGACGATCAAATTGAAGTTCGCCATGGAACTCATCTGCGAATTGATATCCCGGTCCGCCGAATCCCTGACCTAGCGGGTCTCCACCTTGAAGCATGAATCCACTGATCACGCGGTGAAAGATTGTTCCATCATAAAGTTTCTCATTTGATTTCTTACCTGTGCGTGGATCAGTCCACTCCTTCGCACCTGTTGCAAGACCAATAAAATTTTCTACAGTCTTTGGTGCATGGTTAGGGAAGAGTTCAATGACGATATCGCCAAGAGATGTATGGAGCGTCGCAGTAGACATTAAAGACCTTTCGCTTGTTTCAATAATCTGCGAAGGCTATCGCAATTTATATGGGGGCTAGTAATCCAGAGGATTTATGCGAAAATTGTGTGATGGCCTCACTGTTGCTCGGCATAGATATCGGCACAACAGCCGCCAAGGCTGTCCTTGTTACACCTGAAGGACAAGTTGTAAGTGAGGGTCGATCTCAGTACCCAACAGATCATGTGGCTGCTAATTGGGTTGAGCAGAACCCAGAAGATTGGTGGCGCGCACTTTGTGCCGCAACACATGAAGCAATGAGCAAGGTAACAGCCACAAAGATTTTGGGTGTTGCAATTAGTTCCCAAGCTCCAACTCTCCTTGCAGTTGATAGCCAGGGTCAGCCGCTACGGCCAGCGATGATTTGGATGGATCGACGTGCACAGGCAGAGGCGGAAGAGTTAGCTGCGAAGTTTCCCAACATCGCTGAAATCACCGGCAACCGCGCTGATCCTTTCTATGTAGCAGCAAAAATTCTCTGGTTTATCCGAAATGAACCGCAGTTGTATGCAAAGACAAAATACTTTCTGCAGATACCGGGCTACTTAAACTTTAAGCTCACTGGAAAATTTGGAATCGATAAGCCACATGCTTCATTGCTTCAGTTGAGGAGTGCTGATCAAAGTCAGTGGTCGCAAGAGTTAATTTCTGCCGTTGGGGTAAATCCTGAACTCTTCCCTGAAATTAGCGAATGTTCGCATTTGCAAGGTGAAGTGACTACTGAAGCCAGCGCCCAATCTGGAATACCAGTTGGAACTCCCGTCTTCTTTGGTTCTGTAGATGGGGCATCTGCAGCTCTCGAGGCAGGTGCAATTGATCCTGGCGTGGTGGCTGAAATGACAGGAACATCGACTGTGTTAATTATGCCGACAGATGGCACAGTAAGAAGTAGCGCCTTTATAACGATGTCGCACGCACTTCCGGGTCGCGAACTTCAACTTGGAGCAATGGTTGCATCTGGTGCCAGTGTTCAGTGGTTACTTGAAAAGATACTTGGAAATAAAGATCCAATAGAGAAACTTACGGAAGCAGCGCAGAAAGTTGAACCAGGTAGTGATGGCTTGCTCTTCCTGCCATACATGATGGGTGAACGTGCACCAATTTGGGATACCAATGCACGTGGAGTCTTCTTTGGTCTCTCTCTCACAACTACCCCTGAAGCGATGTTGCGAGCAGTTCTAGAAGGAACTGCCTTTGCTCTAATGCACAATATTGAAATTGCGCGTTCAGTCGGCCTTGTCGTTGATGAAGTGCGAAGCATCGGTGGCGGCACAAAGAACCGACTCTGGAATCAAATCAAATCAGATGTCTTAGGAGTTCCGGTTGCCATCCTTAAAGAATCAGTGGGTGCACCAATTGGTAATGCCTTTATCGCGGGTTACGGTCTTGGTTTATATCCTCATGTTCGAAGCGCTGTCACAAACGCCGTCACAATCTCTGAGCGATACCAACCTGATATGAAGATTCACATTCATTACCAAGAGAGATACCAAAGATTCCGCGGGCTCTATGAAAACTTGAAGGGCGAATTTGAAATGTCAGCGAAATCTGCAACCTACGGAGGCGGCTCATGAAAGCACTTG
>CAESAG010000021.1_pt1 | contig 8683 bp, 7 predicted proteins | sample 7263621 | NCBI WGS metagenome assembly CAESAG01 (sample SAMEA6814139, study PRJEB35770) | uncultured Candidatus Planktophila sp. | biome: Freshwater; feature: Freshwater reservoir; material: water | place: Czech Republic | collected 2017-06-27 | depth 30m m | reverse complement strand
GCACTTGTCTATAAGAATCCAGCACTTGCTAAAGAGACACATACACAGCACGCCAGTTACCTTGAAACACTCCATGATGATTCGTGGTCGCCATCTGATTATGCAATCCACCTAACACGTCGCGTACGTGGTCTGCCATTCTGGTTCTCGCTTGCAGCCCACGGCAGCGATGCATATTCAGAGGCCGTAGAAGCTGGAATTCGCCTAGCTAAAGATTCAGCAGAGTTGATTAAGGCCCATCCAAGCCTTGATCTAGTGATTGAACCAGAACTCTCAATCGTCGCATTTACCCGCAAAGGTTGGAGCCCTGCGCAGTATCAACAATGGGCAGATGATTTACTAGAAAAGCAGATTGGGTTTATTCCACCATCAAAGCATGCAGGTGAAAGTATCTTGCGCTTCGCCTTTGTAAACCCATGGACATCTTTGGAAGATGTCCAAATAATTCTCGAAACTCTCTAGCTAAATTAACTAGCGGTCGAGCAAGTTCTGCTTAGGATCATACGTAGATCCATTGCGACGCTTAGCAATTGCACTTAACGCTTCAAGCACAACGCGGTTAGCCAAGATTGCGGTGATATCTGCGCTATCAAATGGCGGCGCAACTTCAACAACATCGATACCCACAACTGGTAGCTCGAGACAGATACGGCGAACAGCTTCAAGAAGTTCACGGGATGTCATTCCACCTGGTTCAGGTGTTCCTGTACCAGGTGCCATTCCTGGATCAACCACATCAATATCGACAGATAGGAAGACTCCGTCGCACTCGTTGGTAAGAGTTGCAAATGATTCATCCAGTACAGCTTTAAGTCCACGGTGATGAATCTCAGTCATCTCATATGAGCGCATTCCTTGATCGCGCATCCACTCGAGAGTCTTGTTATCAGGCCAATATCCACGAAGTCCAAGTTGCAAGAAGCGATCTCCGCGAACATAACCTTCATCAATCAAACGACGCATCGGTGTTCCGTGGCCAACAAGTGCGCCCCATTGATCTTCACCGGTATCAGCATGAGCATCAAAGTGAATCATCGAAACTTTTCCGTGACCCAAATGGTTTGCAATTCCTGCAACATCGGCAGATGCAATCGAATGATCGCCACCCAGCACAACCGCGATTGCTCCAGCACGTGAAATCTTCTCTGTTGCTTCGCGCAATACTGCAAGGGAAGCCACGAGGTCTGAACCTGGCATCAATAAATCACCAGCATCGAAAACTTTAAGATCTTTCAAACCATCTGTACGAAGTGCTAAATGCGGACGTTCGCCATCGTGAGGAAGATAATCGCCACCACGGATTGCCTGCGGACCAAACTTTGCGCCAGATCGATGTGATGTTCCGCTATCGATAGGAGCGCCAACAATGATGACATCTGCACCCTTATAGGTAGAAGGATCATCGAGGTCGCACGCAGGAATTCCCAGGAAGGTAAATGCAGGACCATACATATTGCCGTGGTTAGCCATGACACAAGGATATCTCTGGAAGCGATATATCTGGGACCTGCACTTATTACCTCTTACATGGGATGATTACTCCATGGCTACAGCAAAGAAGAGCGCAGTAAAGAAGGCAACAACCGCGAAGGCTCCCGTTAAGAAGGCAGCTCCTGCCGAAGTCAGTGCAGGAATCGATTGGCGTTCGCTCTATCTCTACGCCGTCTGCCTTGTAACTCTTCTCGTTGTTCTCTTCTCAACTGTGGCCCTTGTCAATGCTTTCGTTAACTTTGCATTCCCAGATCCTGCTTATGTTGATCCATATGCAGCAAAAGAGAATTTGCCTGATCCAGCGCTATTGCAGCAACAGGAAGATAATTCTCAGCGCCAAGCGTTAAAGAACATCTTCACCACATTTTCAACAATGGCGATAGCAACACCTGTCTATCTCTATCACTGGCGCCAGGCTCGCAAGACTTCTCGCTAGCCCGAACTATTGAGCTTGCCCGATATTCCGGGTAATAATTCACCATGAATCAGTTACCTGTAATCCCGGCAAGTGAATTTCAACTTCGTAAAGGCAATATTCAGAAGTTGATGCAGGCCCATTCGATTGATCTTCTTTTCTTCTACGGCGATGATCGTGCAGTTTTTGGTGCTAATCACACGCGCTGGCTTACAAACTACGCAGCACATTTTGAACCGATACTGACAGTTGTTCCGCGTAGCGGTGATATCCATTCTGCGACTGGCGCAGAGAGTGAGACCTTCTATGAGAACACAGCAAAGATTGGCTCGATTCATGTTGTCAATGAATTTAATATGCCTGAAGAAGAGTATCCATATACAAAACCGATTAGCTTTAAATCATTTCTCGACATTCTTCTTCAGGAAGCTGGCACATCAAAGGCGCGAATTGGTTTTGTCGGAGAAAGCTCATTTCCGCACTGGCTCGTTGAGCTCATAAAAACCTTCTCCTTTACTGAAGTCTCAATGAACGCTTTTGAAATTGATTACCGATACTTGCGCGCCTCAAAGAGTGAAGCAGAGATTGCAGTGTTGCGCTATGGATTTGAAATTGCCGAGGCTGGTTTGAATTCTGGAATAAACGCCCTTGAAATCGGAGTCTCTGAGCGAGAAGTTGCAGCTGAGATTGAATACACGATGCGCAAGATGGGATCAGAGGGAAGCGGAATCGACACCATTGTTGGTTTTGGGAAGAAGAGTACATATCCAATTTTGACTCGAACAACTATGAATACCCTTAAAGTTGGAGATCTTGCACTCTTAACTGTTGCACCACGTTACGAGGGTTACCACGGAGTTATTGCCCGCCCAGTTTCTATGGGTCCTGCACCAAAAGATATTAGATTTGCAATTGACGCTGCAATTGAAGCCTCCAATGCATCAGAAGCGCAATTAAAGGTGGGAGCAGTTGGCGCAGATATATCCGGCGCTGGTCTAGATGTTCTGCGCAAAGCGGGACTTATTGATCTCTGTGTTTACTCTGGCATTCATAGCATCGGAACATCAGAGTTTGAGCCACCGATTTTGACTTCTGTCTCTGACTTTGTAGTTCCAAACAATTCATTTCTCTCCATCGATGTTCCATTGTTTATGGCATCGTGGGGTGGCTTCAGAGTTGAAACAGGTTTTCAGGTAAGCGAATCAGGCATTACTCGTTTCTCAAAGACTCCACCTGCATATCTAGAGAAGTAGCGCTACTTAATCTTCTCTAGATGACCTTCATCTACAACCCACTCAAGTCGATTTGCCAGAAGAGTTGAGTACCGAGGATTTCCTGCTTCATCCCAACCCATCATCGCGTAGTAGGTCTGAATCATCTCTTGGAATTTAGACTTATCAATGAAGTAGTTACTCCATCTGCCCACTGTGATTGGGTCGGTAAAGAATCTCTCAGGCAATGTATCTTGATCTGCAGTTAATCCTTCTCGAATGTTGTAGATCTTCGTTAAGTTAATTCGACGCTGACCATATGCCATCACTTCATAACTTGAAGATTCCCATCCTGTAATTGCTCCAAGAAGTGAACCCATCTCCTCTAGAGTCATAGAGCGCGTTGGGGGAGCGGCAAAGATGCAGACGCACAAAGTATCTGTCGCTGACCAGATATCAGAGAGAGCTTTAAAGTTTCGCACCTTCTTAGGTCCCAAGTAATCCATTGGAATACGTTCCAGAATTACCAAAGTATTTGACCCCTGCATTGTGTGAGGCCAGCCCAGTTCAGTGTCGTAATCCCAGTCATGTTCGCAGATATTAAAGCGCGGACCGATAGGCGCAGTTGCATATCCGAGCGCCAAATTTGTCTGCGTGCGAGGTTCGGCGACGCACATCTCAAGACCTTTAATATGCATTGCATAGTGAGCACTCTTCGGCCCTAACTTCTCGCTGCTTCGCTTGACTCCCTCTGCAAGAAGATCGCCAGCGCCAGATCTTGCTGCAATATCGAGAATCAGTTGGCGAATCCCGGCTGTATCTCCCCACGTAAGTGCCGGATTTAAAGATTGAATCTCGACCCCATTTTCAAGGCATTCAATAGCCATAGAGATGACATATCCGAGAGATGTTGGATCTAGGCCGAGGGTGTTACATAAAATATTGGATTCAAAGAGAAAATCTAAATCCGCATTTCCAATATTTGCACCCATCGATGCCGTGATCTCCTGATGCATAGCACTTGCTTTACTTAAGCCTGGATTACTTGAGAGCGAATCAGGGGTAAATAATTTAAAGCAATCATTGGGACAGCCAGGGCACGGTGCATTTCCCTTAAATCGCGACATGAATTCTTCAGGTGTGAAGTTTTCTACACCAGGAAATGCGCTCTCTCTAAAGTTCTTTGTGCAGAGCGCTGCATCAAGTCCATGTGTATGAACCCATGCAGCAAAACCTGGGGGTTGATATTGCCAATCTGAAAGTGGGTTGCTTGGAATCCGAGAGGTGTATAAATCGGTAAGCTCTTGCGCCTTCTTAGGATCAGCAACTGCTGGACGTTTACCTGGCGCGATAACGAGCGCCTTTAAATTCTTTGAGCCCATAACTGCGCCCATTCCCATGCGAGATGCTTGGAATGAACGATTGGTGACAATCGATGCGAATCTCACGAGATTCTCTCCAGCTGTACCAATAACCGCAGTTGATATTCCTGCGCCATAACTCTTCTCTAGCGCATCGACTGTGAGGTCAACGTTCTTTCCCCAGTGCTCTGTTGCATCAACAAATGAAACCGCGCCATCTTTAATCGAAATAAGCGTTGGCTTAATCGCACAGCCCTTAATGACAATGACATCGAATCCAGATTCTTTAAAGGATGCACTAAATGGTCCTTCGACGTGGGTCTCACCCATTCCATTTGTAAGCGGACTCTTTGCGCACACTGCAAGAGATGCAAGTCCGACATATGGCTGCCCCGCCATAACAGAGGATGCAAAGATCAACGCATTCTCTGGACCAAGTGGGTCTGCACCAGCTGGTGTTTCGCGGAGCAATCTCTCTGCCGCCAATAAGCCACCACCACCAAAGGTGCGCCAGTAGTGTTCATGTGGCTCGGATACTTCAAAGCTCAATTTCGTTAAATCAACAGTTAGGATTTTTCCGTTATATCCACTCTTGGCTTTGGCATAAGAGTTTCGAACTGAGATTTGGCTGTCGCTCATGGTGAGACCGTAACAATCTGAGCCAGGGCGGTCAATACATTTACGGCAGCCGCACCACGGTTTCTACAATTGATTCTGAAGTTGCGTTTGCACCGAGTTCGATACTGACATTCGTTGAAAACCCACGCAAGGTAGCCTCTGATAACAGGACCATCTGCGCCGCAATATCTGTCATCCAGTAAAAAGCCCCAGGACCCACTTGTTCAATCAGATCAGATGCCTTCTCGAGCGCTTCATCGTTAAATTTCTCAACATCGTTCTTGTTGTTCTCAAGAACCCATAACAAATAATCGCGAATATCGCTTGCATCCTGTTTAACCCGATCGTGCTCGTCGAATATCTGAGCAAGCTCTGCATCCATCGCCCTATGTCGTAACCATCGAAACATATCTACCCCCTAACTCAGATAGTAAAGACCCCCACCGACATCTATTATCTGTACATGTCGTTAGCACTTGTCACCGGAGCTTCACGCGGAATCGGTCGCGAGATCGCACTTGCCCTCGCTAACGCCGGCCATGATGTCATCGCAGTTTCACGCAAACCAAACCCCGATGACACACACCCAAAGATCACTTCCATTGCTGGCGATATCAGCAACCTCGCATTCGTTACCGAACTCCAAAAAGAAGTCACCGCCAAATTCGGCACCGTACAAATTCTTATCAACGCCGCCGGAATCTTTGGCCCAATCTCGCTCATCAAAGATAGCGAGCCAGAACAATGGCTCGAGACAATTATGATCGATGCAATCGCTCCGTATTACACATCTCGTGCATTCCTACCCGCAATGCTCGATGCTCGTTGGGGTCGGATTATCAATTTAAGTTCTGCCGCTGCTCTGCATCAACCTGGCAAACTCAATAGCGCATATGCAACCGCCAAAGTTGCGCTCAATCAATTTACTCGCCACATGGCTGCAGAAATTAGCGGAAGTGGCGTTACCGCAAACGTTATTCACCCAGGCGATGTCCGCAGCGAAATGTGGGTAGATATCCGAGCAAAGGCAGCATCCCTTGGCGAAGATGGCGCCGATTACACATCATGGGTTGAATGGGTCGAAAAGACCGGGGGAGATGACCCGACAAAAGCTGCCGACTTAATTATGAAGTTAATCAGCGATGAGTCAGCAAACATCAACGGACAATTCTTATGGATCGAAAACCCACTACAAGAACCAATCGCAAGTTGGGATAAACCAATCGAATCACCGCCATGGTTGTAGCAAAGACCAAAAACGGATTCCCACCAAAGATCTGCCTTCGCTGCGAACGCCCATTTGAGTGGCGCAAGAAATGGGCACGCGATTGGGGGAACGTGAAGTACTGCTCAGAAAAATGTAAGTCAGGTAAGTAAAATCTTAAGAAAGTACTGACTTTAATTCAGTTTGCTGTAACCCCAACTAATTGTGGAAGCAACTGCAACCCACACCTGATACGGCACCAACGCAAGTGCCATAGGCACCGAAACAGTAAACAAAATGACGACCATCGGAACCGTCAGTACCACAGTTCCCGTCAACGCAATCGATGCCGCAACCAAATCATGCGGACGATAGAACTGATACGCCCACACAAGCGCCGCCACCACCGAGAGCGCAAAGAAAGCCAGATAAGTAATCACAACCGGCTTACTCGCACGCTGACTTACAACGACAGCGGCAATTCCCAGAACAATAAAGTTATAGGGCCAGATCAATCCAAAGATGAAATCCGGCGGCTGCAACGATGGCTTATTAAGGCTGCGATACCAACCATCTCCCGTATTAACCCACAGCCCCGAACCCACGACATAGACCAGCACCAGCACGACACCGAATACGGATGCTACCGAGCGAAAGTTCATGTGTTGAGAGTAGGCCATTAACGGATTAGTAAGTGTGTCGTGAAGTGCAAATTTTCCATGGGATACCATTTTGGAATGAGTTCGCCTAGTCACCCACACGTAGCAATCAAAAACCACGCAAAGGTTCAAGAGTGGGCACTTTTAGAACGAGAAATCATCGACAAACTCAACGCCGCAGCTCCTGAGTTCGTAGCCCGCTATACCCGCAGCGATGGCTCACTGATTTGGCACGATAAATGGCCGGGAATGGATGGATCCGATGATCCCTATGAAGGATTTATGTACCTCGCACTTTTATACAGTATTGGTGGATCGGAAGAGGTTTACGAGCTCGCTCAAAAAATGTGGGATGCAATTACTCTCCAATGGACTGGATACGGCCAAATTTATCGGGAGTTTGATGGCTATTACGATTGGATGCACCACGGCGAAGGATATCTTTTCCATTATTTCTTTGGTTTAACTAAACCCGAATCAATCATTGATCGCGAACGCGCCGCAAGATTTGCAAGTTTTTATACCGGTGCCGATGCAGAAGCTAATAATTATGATCCTGTTCTAAAATTGATGCGCTCCCCACTTACCGGCAGCAAGGGTCCACGACAAGTTGTTACCAAAGAAGATTGGGAAACACATCGCACCGTACTCGATGCTTACCCCGCTCCATATGAAGATGTAGTTAACACAGATTCTTCTTCAATGCTTTGTAACTGGTCAGATCCTGAAATCTATGAAGACCTCATCCAGAAGATGAATGAGCGCATGAATCGTGGCGATGTCCCACTCAATTTGAATTCCACATCATTGCTTGCTCATGCATACATGTATTCTCACGATGAGTCGCTTAAAGCTACTGCAATCGAATATATATCGGCTTGGATGGACCGTTGCCAGGAAAACAACGGCGTTATTCCCGACAATATAGGTACTTCCGGAAAAATCGGAGAATTTAACGACGGTAAATGGTGGGGCGGTTATTACGGTTGGCGTTGGCCGCATGGCTACATGACAATCATCGAGCCACTGACAAATTCTGCGATGAATGCAGTTCTTTTAACAGGCGACAATAAGTTTTTTGAATTACCACGATCACAATTTGATCTGATCTGGTCACTGCGTAAGGAAGTCGATGGGCAGATAACAGTGCCGCACCGACATCTCGATAGCGGCTGGGCTGATTATCGGCCGCCTACTGCTCGCCATATGATTTATCTTTGGACAGCATCGATGGCGCAAGAGGATTTGGATCGAATCAAGGCGCTGCCACGCGAAAAAGATCGCGACGAAGTTGTCCTTCCGCGTGTTTCTGGGCGCGATAAAGGCACAGGCAGAAACACCAAGCACTACATAGGAAACACTCTGGCTTGGTTTGAGTTTATTCAAGGCAACTTCCCTAGCTACCCCGATGAAATTTTGAAATCCAATCTAGAACTTATTGAAAATCAATTGAAGAAGATGCGTTCCAATACAGGTGACCCGAAAAATTGGCCAACCTATGATCCAGCAACCGCGGACGTTGAGGTAGGTCTAGATTTGCGCATTCCGGGATACAGCATCCATGCCTGGCAGGAATTTAATCCCATCTATTTCGAAGGTTTATCTCAATTGCTCAGTGGCGCACCAATGCATATTTCTCATGGGGGATTGCAATTTGCGAAAGTTAGATATTTTGATGGAGAGAAAAAGAGATCCGGTCTTCCGGATGACGTGGCAGCAATGGT
>CAESAG010000020.1_pt1 | contig 8792 bp, 9 predicted proteins | sample 7263621 | NCBI WGS metagenome assembly CAESAG01 (sample SAMEA6814139, study PRJEB35770) | uncultured Candidatus Planktophila sp. | biome: Freshwater; feature: Freshwater reservoir; material: water | place: Czech Republic | collected 2017-06-27 | depth 30m m | reverse complement strand
GCTTAGGTTATTGGCAGCTCACTCGAGCTAATGAGATGCAGAACCAAGAAGCTGCGCCGATTGATAGAGAGATTTATTCACTGATTGATCTCACCGAGCCAACAGGAAGCGTTCCTGTAAGTGGCATTGGGAAAATCTCATCAACCTCAGGAAATTACATCGCGAATTACAAAGCCCCAAATCAAATTGATGGCGATGGTGTTGTGGCTGATTGGGAGGTTGCACTTCTACAGAACGAAACCAATACAGCGATTCTTGTTGTACGCGGTCTCTGGAAAGATCGATTGAAGGCTCCGAATATTGCCATGTCTAACCTTGTGGAAGTAGTTGGAACACTGATGCCTCATCAATTCGATGACCGCGCAACCAATACACCTTCGCAATTATCGCGACTGGATAGCAGCATTCTTGTGAGCGCTACAGATCTTCAACTCTATGACGGTTTCATTATGGCTAAGAGCGAGAAACTCCGCAGCGGTGCGGTGGAACGCCAGAGAGTCCTTCCACCCAAACTCACCTCAGGAGTTCCTGGGTATTACTGGCAACATATCTCCTATGTAGTTGTCTGGTGGTTTATGGCCGGCCTCGTTCTCTGGATGCCTTTCTACAAGCGACGCGAAGATAAGTTATAGAGTTGGGCTATGAGCCAGAGTCCTTTAAAAAGCCCTTCCAATCCAGCGCTAATGAGATTCCGCCTTCTGGCAGTTCTATGTGGTGTAAACCTACTTCTCTTGATCTTTGCTTATATGCCTGCGAAGTACATATTTGATGCGATTGATAACAATAAGTGGCTGATTGCTATCCCTATCGCCCACGGCTATCTCTATATTGTTTACATTCTGACAGCACTTCAAATTGGTGTGCAGAAGCGAATGCGTTTTCTGACCATTATTGGATTGATTGCAGCTGGCACCCTTCCCTTCGCTTCATTTGTAGCAGAGCGAAAAGTTGTTAAGAAATATTCGTAAGGCAATCAAATCTCTTCTCTATCCATTTTATGAATGGCGGATAGTTAAAGATTTAGATTTTAGTAAGACCCCTCACCACGTAGGAGTAATTCTCGATGGCAATCGTCGTTGGGCGAAAGAACATCCTCACCCACACGATCCGAAAGGCCACCAAAGAGGCGCCAATAAAATTACCGAGTTTCTCGGATGGTGTGACGAGGCCCAAGTTCAACTCGTAACTCTCTGGCTCTTATCGACAGAAAATTTCAAGCGCACTCCTGAAGAGCTCGATGGATTACTTCGAATCATTGGCGAGACGGTCGATGCGCTCTGCGCCACAGGCAAGTGGAATGTGAAGGCCGTTGGCGCACTCGAGCTTCTACCCGAGTGGCTCCAACAGAAGTTAGCGAATCTGCCACAAGTTATAGATGGTGGGGTAGAAGTAAATGTCGCAATCGGCTACGGCGGGCGACGAGAGATTGTTGATGCGGTGAAGAGCTATTTATCTGCTGAAGAATCAGCCGGCCGCTCACTCATCGATGCGACTGAGAATTTAACTGCCGAAAACATTTCAAAATTTCTCTATACAGCCGGACAACCAGATCCCGAGCTCTTGATTCGAACATCGGGTGAGCAGAGACTCGGTGGGTTCTTGCTCTGGCAATCGGCTCTCTCAGAGTTCTACTTCTGTGAGGCTTACTGGCCAGATTTCCGCCGCGTTGATTTCTTACGAGCTCTTCGCGCATATTCTCAGCGTCAGAGAAGGCTCGGGGCTTAAGCCCTACAGTTAAGTAAACCTTTCATTACATCTGCGCACCTAATGGCGTGTCGCACCAAAAGTCCGATTTATTAGTTCTATCTTTTACGAGTCAGAAGCACATCCCATCTCTTCCCCCGTGAGAACGCTTCACGTTTCACAATTACAGAGAATGGTTAGGCCTTGGCCACTTCAAAGTCAGCTGCCAGCGGCAAGAGTAAAGCCGCCCGAAAGACCTATGTTTTAGATACTTCAGTGCTCCTGGCAGATCCAGGAGCTTTATCTAAATTTGAAGAACATGAAGTGATTATCCCGATTGCAGTAATCGGTGAGTTAGAGACCAAACGCGACCATCCTGAACTCGGTTACTTTGCTCGAGCAGCCCTGCGCGCACTCGATGACTTGCGCATCGAACATGGTCGCCTGGATACGCCGCTGACTGTTACGCCAGAAGGCGGCACTCTCTCTGTTGAACTTAACCACACTGATTTAAGCACTCTGCCACATGGCTTCCTGCGCGATGGCACTAACGATTCACGCATCTTGGCGATCTCAAAGAATCTGATGTCAGATGGAAAGCACGTAGTTCTCGTGACTAAAGATCTACCACTGCGCGTTAAAGCATCATCTGTCGGAGTTGAAGCTCAGGAGTATCTGGCAGAGCTAGTTTCCAATAGCGGCTGGACCGGAATCGAAGAGCTCTCGGTCGGACATAACATCATCGATGAGCTCTATGCATCTGATCGCGCAGACCATGAAGCGGCCCATAAATTTCCAGTGCATACCGGAATTGTTCTCCACTCTGAAAAAGGAAGCGCCCTTGCCCGAGTTACAGAAGGAAAGCAGCTTCAATTAGTTCGCGGTGATCGACAAGCATTTGGTCTCCATGGAAGAAGTGCTGAACAACGAATTGCGCTAGATCTTCTCCTCGATGAATCAATCGGCATCGTCTCACTCGGTGGCCGTGCAGGTACCGGTAAATCTGCCCTCGCACTCTGCGCTGGACTTGAAGCGGTAATGGAGAAGCGCCTTCATAAGAAGGTTGTCATCTTCCGTCCGCTCTATCCCGTCGGGGGACAAGAGCTCGGATACTTGCCGGGAAGCGAAGGCGAGAAGATGTCACCGTGGGCGCAGGCGGTCTTCGATACCTTGGGCGCACTAGTGAGCCAAGCTGTCATTGATGAAGTCATCGACCGCGGATTAATTGAGGTTCTACCCCTGACCCATATTCGTGGGCGCTCGCTCCACGATTCCTTTGTCATCGTCGATGAGGCGCAATCCCTGGAACGCGGCGTGCTATTGACCGTCCTCTCTCGTATCGGCCAAGCATCACGAGTCGTTCTAACCCACGATGTCGCCCAACGCGATAACTTGCGGGTCGGGCGACACGATGGGGTGGTCGCCGTGGTCGAAACGCTCAAGGGCCACCCGCTCTTCGCCCACGTGACCCTGACTCGATCAGAGCGCTCGCCGATTGCAGCGCTGGTGACCGAGATGCTCGAAGGTCCCCAGGCTTAAGGAAGCTAGGGCTAGGGCCGGGCTCTACCCCACGAATTACCCCTATTTAAATCTCACAGTCACAAATCGGACATTTAGGACTTCCCCCTATCTGACCTGCGCTTTTACCCATCCACAGCTCTATAGATTTCTGTGAATTTGCGACCCACGCGGGCCAAGATTTGCGACACCCCCTCATGCTTGCAACTCTTTACCTATTCCCCGCAGGCCCCTAGACCTCTTTTGAGGTCTTGAAGGCATGGTTGAAGAGAAGAAAGGAGCAGTGATGAAAGAGTTATTGGCTGAAGCTTTTACTAGAGCTAAGGCAGCCCTTCAGCAGTTCTTCGCTGCCCTGCTCTCCCTAAAGATCACCAAGAAGAATGCACCCGCACTTTGGGCGGTCATCGCTTCGATGATCCTCCTCGGAACCGCACAGCCAACGGCCTACGGTCTTGAATTTCCCATGACCACCCGTCTAGCCCTTCCCAACTCAACGAATCTGACAAGTAAGAATCTGACGGTCAAGAGCGGCCTTCCCATGGTCTCCCTCTCAAGTCAGATGTCTGAGATGGCGATCGTTGCCGACCTCAGCCGCCAAGTTGAACTTGCTCGCACAAAGTCAGGCGCCAAGAAAGTTGCCCGCGAGATCATGAAGAGCGAGTACAAGTGGGGCGAGTATCAATACACCTGCCTCGACAAGCTCTGGACCCGCGAGAGCCACTGGAATTACAAAGCTCATAACCGCCGTTCAGGTGCCCACGGAATTCCTCAAGCACTCCCTGCAATAAAGATGGATGTAGTCGCAGATGATTGGCGTACCAACCCAGTTACTCAGATTCGTTGGGGACTTCGTTACATCGATATCCGCTACGAGACACCATGCCGCGCATGGTCAAAGTTCAGCCGTAGCCGCTACTACTAGGAGCTAGTTTCATTGGCTGAGGTCTTTCAAACCCTCGAATTACAAACCTAAATTAATTTTCCGGCTTGGTGCTCAGCGTGATCAATTTCAAAGACTCTGCAAAGAAATCATTTCCCTTGTCATCGACAACGATAAATGCCGGGAAGTCCACAACATCGATCTTCCAGACAGCTTCCATTCCTAGATCTTCAAAGTCGAGGACTTCAACTTTCTTAATGCAATCTTGAGCAAGGCGAGCTGCAGGGCCGCCAATCGAGCCGAGATAGAAACCACCATGCTGTGCACATGCATCAGTAACTGCCTTTGAACGGTTGCCCTTAGCGAGCATCACAAATGAGCCGCCATTTGCCTGGAAGTAATCAACGTAAGAATCCATACGGCCCGCAGTAGTCGGTCCAAATGACCCCGATGCCATTCCAGTCGGAGTCTTTGCAGGACCTGCGTAATACACGGCGTACTTCTTCATATATTCAGGCATCGGCTTTCCTGCATCGAGCATCTCTTTAATGCGTGCATGTGCGATATCGCGAGCAACGACGATGGTGCCGGTCAGCGAGACGCGAGTCTTAACAGGATGCTTTGAAAGTTCTGCGCGGATTACATCCATTGGCTGATTAAGGTTGATTGCAACGACGTTGTCGTCGAGATGCTCATCAGTTGTATCTGGAAGGAAGTGTGCTGGTTCGGTTTCTAACTGCTCGAGGAAGATTCCATCCTTTGTAATCTTCGCCTTTGCTTGGCGATCTGCAGAACATGAAACTGCGATAGCGATAGGAAGCGATGCTCCGTGGCGCGGCAAGCGAATAACGCGGACATCGTGGCAGAAGTACTTTCCGCCGAACTGTGCGCCAATACCTAACTTCTGGGTCAACTTAAATACTTCTTCTTCCAAAGCAAGATCGCGGAATCCGTGGCCAGTTGCTGCGTCCCCTGTTGTTGGCAAGTTATCGAGGTAATGAGTACTTGCAAGCTTTGAAGTCTTAACAGTGTGCTCTGCACTTGTTCCACCAATAACAATGGCAAGGTGATATGGAGGGCATGCTGCTGTTCCGATTGAACGTAACTTCTCATCGAGCCAATTCATAAATGAAGTTGGATTAAGTACTGCCTTTGTCTCTTGGTATAGGAATGATTTGTTGGCACTTCCGCCACCTTTAGCGATAAACATAAAGTTGTATTCGTCTTGGTGGTCGCTATCTGCATAGATCTCGATCTGCGCCGGCAAGTTATTTCCTGTGTTCTTCTCTTCCCACGTTGTAACAGGTGCCATCTGTGAATAGCGCAGGTTGAGCTTTGTAAATGCGTCATAAACGCCTTGAGCCAATGCGACCTCATCTTTAGAAGTTGTCAGAACGTACTGACCCTTCTTACCCATAATCAGGGCAGTACCGGTGTCCTGGCACATCGGCAGAATTCCACCTGCTGCAATATTTGCATTCTTCAAAAGGTCGAGGGCAACAAATCGGTCATTTGCAGAGCTTTCAGGATCCTTCAGAATCTTTGCGAGTTGTCCTAGGTGTTCTGCGCGAAGGTAGTGCGAGATATCGTGAATCGCAGTTTCGGTCAGCAGTGTCAGGGCCTCTGGCGTGACCTGTAGAAATTCCTTATCTCCAAGCTTTACAACGCTGACGCCCTCTTTGCTAATAAGGCGGTACTGAGTTGTATCTTCACCAAGCGGAAGCAAATCGGAGTATGAAAAAGTTGGCGCCATTACTCAGCAGCCTTCTTGCTCGCATCAATCTTCCTACGAGCTTCAATTTTAGCTAGCGCGCCATCGAGCCATTCCTGGCAAATCTTTGCTAACTCTTCGCCGCGCTCCCAGAGCTTGAGCGACTCTTCAAGAGTTGCGCTTCCATCTTCAAGGGATTCAACAATCTCAGCGAGTTCATCGCGAGCTTCTTCATATGAGGGCTTCTTATCAGTGGCGGCCATAGGCACAATCTACTCTCTTGTATTTACCGTTGCAGTCGTCTCGCCCTTAGCTACGCGGATGCGAAGTTTGGTACCACCCTTAATCTTCGATGCATCGCGGACGATAGAGCCATCCTCTAACTGCACAACCGAATACCCGCGATCCATCGTCGATTGAGGCGAGAGCGAGCGAAGGTGTGCCTGCACACCTTTCAGCTCTTTCTTCTCAATTTCAAGGAGCGATGCAAAACCTCTGATTGATCGATCTCGCAGCGCCTTAACTTCATCGCGACGTGTAGTCACCATGACGCCAGGGTCTTTCATAACAGGTCGATTTCTTAACTGGCTAATGAGATTTCGCTCGACTTCAAGTGTTGATTGCAGGGTACGAAACATCCGGTCGCGAATCTTTTCGATATCGCTGATCTCTTGAGCGATATCTGGGACAACGCGCTTTGCCGCATCTGTCGGTGTTGATGCTCGGTAATCTGCGACGTAATCAAGGAGCGGAGAATCCTTCTCGTGGCCGATTGCACTGACAATCGGAGTTACACACTCAGATGCTAAGCGAATCAGCGATTCATCACTGAAGGGAAGAAGATCTTCAAATGAACCACCACCACGAGTAATGATGATGACTTCAACATCGGGATTGGCTTCAAGCTCTGCAAGGGCAGCAGTTACTTCAACAACTGCAGCAGCTCCCTGAACTGTTACTTCTCGAATCTCAAATTCAACTGAAGGCCAACGCCTGCGAGCATTTTCAACAACATCTTTTTCGGCATCAGTATTTCTACCGCAAATAAGTCCGACCTTCTTCGGAAGGCGAGGCAGTGCAACTTTTCGATCGGCGCTGAATAAACCTTCAGCTGCTAACTTCTCTTTAAGCGCTTCAAGGCGTGCGAGTAGCTCGCCGACTCCGACTTGGCGAATTTCTTTCGCAGACATCGTGAGCGAACCATTCTTGGTAAACCACGATGGCTTTGCATAAATAACTACACGGGCATTGGGCGGAAGGGGTGCAACACTTGCCAATACCGTTTTGTAACACATCACTGAAAGGCTCATATCTGCACTGGTATCGCGCAGGCGCATAAATGCCATTCCGCCGCTACGTTCATTTAACTCAGATATCTCGCCCTCAATCCAAATAGGGCCTAAACGATCGACATACTCTTTGATTGCTTCAGAGACCACGCGCACTGGCGCAGGGGATTCACTTGAAGTTTCGAACATGGGATGAGCCTATTAGACTGGGGCACATGAGCAAGAGAGTTCTCTTAGCCGCGCCACGCGGATACTGCGCCGGCGTTGATCGCGCAGTAATTGCTGTTGAAAAATCCCTCGAACTCTATGGCGCACCGGTCTATGTGCGTAAAGAGATTGTGCATAACAAGCATGTTGTATCAACGCTAGAACAACGTGGAGTCATCTTCGTCAATGAGACGGATGAAGTCCCAGAAGGTGCAACCGTAGTCTTTTCTGCACATGGCGTATCACCTGCAGTGCATGCTGAAGCTGCAGCGCGAAATCTTAAGACAATCGATGCAACCTGTCCGTTGGTGACAAAGGTCCACAATGAAGTAAAGCGTTTTGCCGATGACGAGACAGAGATTTTGCTGATTGGTCACAATGGCCACGAAGAAGTTGAAGGAACTGCAGGAGAAGCACCTGGCAAAGTTCGAGTAGTCGATGGACTTGATGAAGCTCGCACAATTATGCCAACGCCAGGAAAGAAGTTGGTCTGGCTTACACAAACCACTCTCTCTGTTGATGAGACGATGCAGTCGGTTGCCATTCTGAAAGATCGCTTCCCTGAGATTGCAAACCCACCCTCTGATGACATTTGCTATGCAACGCAGAATCGCCAAGAAGCGATTAAAGCTATTGCACCTCAAGCAGATCTAGTCATCGTTGTTGGATCTACAAATTCTTCAAACTCTGTTCGACTCGTTGAGGTTGCACTTGAATACGGCGCGAAAGCTGCCTATCTCGTGGATTATGCAGCCGAGGTAAAAGAGGAGTGGCTTACAAACGCTGAGACTATCGGTGTGACAAGTGGTGCATCGGTACCAGAGATTCTTGTCACCGATCTCTTAAAGCATCTAGAAGTGCATGGCTATCACGATGTCCAAGAGGTGAAGGCGACAGAGGAGACTCTTCTCTTTGCACTTCCAAAAGAGTTACGTGCAGATATAAAGGCAGCTAAGTAAATTTAAAGGTTAACTTTAATTTGCTGCTGCACGCTTTGAAGGTCGGGTCTTAGCCTTCTCGTTTAAGAATACAAACCAGGTATAGAGCGCACCGATAAGTAGAAACGGTGCAACGCTTGCAAGTGCTGCAATGAAATCAACACCGACGCGAGAGATACTCAAGCCATCGCTAAGAATTGTCATAAAGAGAGCAGTTGCTGCAAAGGCAAGCGGTGGAGTAACTGCAGCGACGTAACGCGTTCCTTTGCGACCATAGCTAATTCCACCGAAGCTTACGAGAGCGATAATCAGGCCTGAGACGATTCCCGCTCCAGAGCGAATCCAGATCTCAAGGGAAGCAAAGATAAAGATAAAGAAGGATTGAAGTACGACAACGCCCTGCTTATTGAGGCCTGGGCCTGGAATAGCTGGCTTCTTAATAGCTTTGATCGCCGTTGCCATCTCTTACTCCTCTACAACTTCTACATCAATGAAATCATCTGCACTGTCGAGCTCTGAATTTTGAAGTTCGCGCACATTGGCGGGAGATTCAGGGTATTCGATTG
>CAESAG010000018.1_pt1 | contig 8916 bp, 7 predicted proteins | sample 7263621 | NCBI WGS metagenome assembly CAESAG01 (sample SAMEA6814139, study PRJEB35770) | uncultured Candidatus Planktophila sp. | biome: Freshwater; feature: Freshwater reservoir; material: water | place: Czech Republic | collected 2017-06-27 | depth 30m m | reverse complement strand
GGCATTGGTGGAACAGCGACAGATATTCGAATCCAGGCAGAGCAGATGGCAATTACAAAGCAGACAATGTCTGAACTCAACGCCAAGCACACAGGCCAGCCACTTGAAAAGATCATTGCAGATTCTGATCGCGACAACTGGTTTAACGCCAAGGATGCACTTGCTTACGGATTTATTGATCACATTGCAACTAACGATGACCAAATTGCGGGAGGTAAGAAGTAATGAAGCACATTCAAGAAATTACAAACCGCTACATTCTTCCAACAATTGAAGAGAAGACCGCCTACGGTTACAAGCGCCTTGATCCATATACAAAGTTATTTGAAGAGCGCATCATCTTCCTGGGTCAGGCAATTGATGACACAGTGGCAAACGATGTAATGGCGCAGTTGCTTACCCTTGAGTCAATGGATCCAGATCGCGATATCTCGATCTACATCAACTCACCTGGTGGATCTTTTACAGCGCTCACAGCTATTTATGACACTATGCAATTTGTTCGCCCAGACATCACAACAATCTGTCTCGGCCAAGCTGCATCCGCTGCTGCAATCATTCTTGCCGGTGGAACTAAAGGAAAGCGTTACGGACTAGAGCATTCGCGCATTCTCATTCACCAACCTTCATCTGAAGGTGGCGGACAAGCTTCAGATATTGAAATCCAGGCACGCGAAATTCTTCGTATGCGCGGACTACTCGAGACAATGCTTGCAAAGCACTCAAATAAGACTGTCGAAGAAATCGAGAAAGATATCGAACGCGACAAGATTCTGACTGCAGCTGAAGCTGTTGAATACGGAATCATCGATAAGGTTATGGCTTCACGAAAGGCTAAGCCACAGGCTTAATTTTTCTTTACAGGGGAGCGTTCGGTTCGAATATGTTGAAGAGATATTTCGAACCGGGCGCTCTTCTCTCTTTTGTGGGATATCGAAATTTGATGATCTCTGGAATTCTCACAATGGTGGCAATGTCAGCATTTCCGATTGCCTTGGCTGTCACCGTTCTTGATGCTGGCGGTAGCGCAACAACTCTTGGATTAATTCTCGGAGCGCGTGTCTTGTCAGGTGTATTGATGGCGCCTATTGGCGGTGTGTGGGTAGATCGGCTTCCCAGAAAAACCATTCTAATTCTCTCCGATGGCTTCAGAGCAGTCATGGGAAGCGTTGTAATTTTCTTTAACCCCGAAAACATCTCTATGTACATCCTCGCGGCAATCGTTGTACTTATGGGAGTCAGCGATGCATTTGGATCTCCTGCATCCTCTGCAATTATTCCAAGTCTCTTACCTGATCATTTACTGCCAGCAGGAAATGTATTACGTGGAATTGCTCTCAAAGGATCCATGATCGCAGGCCCCGGAATTGCAGGAATTATCGTGGTTTCACTAGGAACACATGCGACATACATTGCTACTTCTCTATTCTTCTTGATTGGTGCAGCGCTATTAATTCGAATCGATGAAGGTCCAGTTGTCGCAGATCCAAATAAGAAGAGTGAATTCACTCAAGAACTCCGAGAAGGCCTGCGCGTAGTTTGGTATTACAAGTGGATTGCGGCCATGATTTTGATGGCCACCCTGCAACTCATGTTGGTCATCGGAGTTGAGAATGTCCTCTTGCCTGTCATTACCAAGCGAGATTTTGGCACCGCATCTGTTTACGCGACATCAGCTGCACTCTTTAGTTTGGGCGGAGCAATCTCAGCGATTATCTTTATCAAGTCAAAAGTTGAAAATCCCGGTTTAGTTTCAGTAGTTGTGTGGGGTTTATTTGTTCTTGCGCCTCTCGTTCTCGCATTCCCATCTTCAAAGTGGGTTATCTTCATTGCTTATTTCGCAGCTGGATTCTCGGTTGGCCCGTGGGAAGCTTTCTGGGCAACACAGGTGCAACGTGAAGTTCCAGCGGAATACCAAGGAAGAGTTTTCAGTATTGATTACATGGGAACATGGGGATTGATGCCGCTAGGAATGGCTCTGGTTGGACCGATGGTCTCCCTCTTTGGCGAACGTGAGCTTCTTATCGGCGTAGCAATTTTCCATCTCGCTATCTGTGCAATTGTGCTTCTCGTCCCTGGAGTTAAAGAGATGAAGTCATCTCGCCCGCCGTATTCATCTATAGGCGAACAAAGTCAGGCTTGATTCACGCCTCACAAACGAGCGCGAAAAACTATTCTTTACCCATGTCCACACGAATTGGCGAGGCTAACGACCTCTTGAAATGTTCCTTCTGCGGCAAGACTCAGAAGCAGGTTAAGAAACTCATCGCAGGTCCTGGCGTTTATATCTGCGACGAATGTATCGAACTCTGTAACGAGATCATTGTTGAAGAACTCTCCGAGGCATCAACACTTGGTTTAAGCGAACTTCCAAAGCCACAGGCAATCTTTGAATTCCTTGATCAATATGTCATCGGTCAAGATCGCGCAAAGAAGTCACTTTCGGTTGCGGTTTATAACCACTACAAGCGTGTTCAATCTGGCGATACACGCAGTGAAGATGGAATTGAATTAGCGAAGTCGAACATCCTTCTTCTTGGTCCAACAGGTTGCGGTAAGACCCTGATGGCGCAGACTCTTGCACGCATGCTCAATGTTCCTTTTGCAATTGCAGATGCAACAGCCCTAACCGAAGCAGGTTATGTTGGCGAAGATGTTGAGAACATCCTTCTCAAACTTCTTCAAGCCGCAGATTACGATGTGAAGAAAGCTGAAACAGGAATTATCTACATTGATGAAATCGATAAGGTTGCTCGCAAATCTGAGAATCCATCAATTACTCGCGATGTTTCGGGTGAAGGTGTACAGCAAGCGCTCCTAAAGATTCTTGAAGGAACAGTTGCATCCGTTCCGCCTCAAGGTGGACGTAAGCACCCACATCAAGAATTCATTCAGATTGATACAACAAATGTTCTCTTTATCGTCGGTGGTGCATTTGCTGGCCTCGACAAGATTATCGAATCACGTAGCGGCTCAGCTGGAGTCGGATTCGGTGCAGAGCTTCAGAGCGCTGCGGAGAAGAACCGTAAAGATATCTTTGCCGATGTCATGCCAGAAGATCTTTTGAAATTTGGAATGATTCCAGAATTCATTGGGCGCCTTCCAGTTCTTACAAGTGTTGAGAATCTTGATAAGCCTGCACTCATGCAGATTCTTACCGAGCCAAAGAATGCTCTTGTAAAGCAGTACCAGAAGCTCTTTGATCTCGATGATGTAGAACTTGAATTCTCAGCAGATGCTCTCGAAGCAGTTGCAGACCTTGCACTCGACAGAGGTACTGGCGCTCGTGGCCTTCGTGCGATTATGGAATCTGTACTGCTTGGCGTCATGTATGAGATCCCAAGTCGTAGCGATATTGCAAAGGTAACGATTGAAAAGGCTTGCATCACAGAGAAAGCAGCCCCAACCTTGGCTCCACGCACTGGTGATATTCCAAAGCGCTCATCTCGTCGCGAGAAGAGTTCTGAGGAGAAAAGCGCCTAAAACGTAAACTAGACTGCGCTCTATGTCCTCCGATAAGCGCGAACTAGCCTCGGCATTTACGCCGAACGAAATCGAAGGCCCCCTATATAAAAAGTGGATCGATGCTGGCTACTTCACAGCCGATGCAAACTCTTCTAAAGAACCATTCACCATTGTTATTCCGCCTCCCAATGTCACAGGTAACTTGCACATTGGCCACGCGCTAGATCAGACACTTCAAGATTGCTTAACTCGCATGAAGCGCATGCAAGGATTTGAAGCTCTCTGGCTTCCAGGTATGGATCACGCAGGCATCGCAACGCAGAACGTTGTTGAGAAACAGTTGGCTGCGAAAGGTCAGACTCGTCACGATCTCGGTCGCGAAGAGTTTGTAAAGAAAGTTTGGGAGTGGAAAGCCGAATCCGGTGGACAGATTCTTGGCCAGATGAAACGCCTCGGTGATTCTGTTGATTGGTCCCGCGAAGCATTTACGATGGATGAAAATCTTTCGCAAGCAGTACTAACAATCTTTAAGAAATTATTTGATCAAGGACTTATCTACCGAGCAGAGCGCATCATTAACTGGTGTCCTCGTTGCTTAACTGCGCTTTCAGATATCGAAGTAGAACACCAAGATGATGCTGGTGAATTCGTTTCAGTTCGCTACGGCGAAGGCGAGCAGAGCATTGTTGTTGCAACGACTCGTGCCGAGACAATGATGGGCGATGGCGCAGTTGCGGTGCATCCTGATGATCCTCGCTACAAGCACATGGTTGGCACCGAAGTCTTATTGCCGCTGGTTAATCGCATGATTCCAATCATCGCCGATGAACTCGTGGACCCAGATTTTGGAACAGGCGCCGTAAAGGTAACGGCAGCTCACGATCCAAATGACTTCGAGATGGCTATGCGCCATAACGTTCCTTTTGTGGTCATCATGAATGAGCACGGAGTCATGGATGGCACCGGAACAGAATTTGATGGAATGGATCGCTTCGATGCTCGCGTTGCAGTTGTTGCAAAGCTTCGCGAGATGGGTCGCATCGTTGCCGAAAAGCGTCCGTACATGCACGCAGTTGGCCACTGCTCACGTTGCGATACAACAGTTGAGCCACGTTTATCCAAGCAATGGTTTGTAAAGGTTGAATCACTTGCAAAGGCGGCAGGCGATGCCGTGCGCGATGGCAGAGTAAAGATTGAACCAGAAGAACTTGCACCACGTTATTTTGATTGGGTTGATAACCTCAACGACTGGTGTATCTCGCGACAACTTTGGTGGGGACATCGAATCCCTGTTTGGTACGGACCAAATGGTGAAGTAGTTGTAGTCGGACCTGGAGAAAGTGCACCTGCTGGGTACACGCAAGATCCCGATGTTCTTGATACCTGGTTCTCTTCTGCTCTATGGCCATTCTCAACTCTTGGTTGGCCAAATGAAACAGCTGATGTGAAGAAGTTCTACCCAACGAGTGTGTTAGTTACTGGTTACGACATCCTCTTCTTCTGGGTGGCTCGCATGATGATGTTCGGACTCTTTGCGATGGATGGCGTTGCACCATTCCATACAATCGTTCTGCACGGACTAGTACGCGATCAATTCGGAAAGAAGATGTCTAAATCTCGCGGCAATGTTGTAGACCCACTTGAATTCATTGATAAGTACGGTGCAGACGCACTTCGCTTCACCCTTGCCCGCGGATCAAATCCCGGCAAAGACCAAGCTTTGGCCGAAGATTGGATTGCAGGTTCTCGAAACTTTGCTACCAAACTCTGGAATGCAACTCGTTTTGCGATGATGAATGGTGCAACAGTTGAAGGACCACTTCCTGCTATTGAATCCCTTTCTGCTATCGATAAATGGATTCTCTCTAGCCTCAGCGAAACAACATCTGAATACACCGAACTTCTTGAGAGCTACGAATTTGCGCGTGCATGTGAAGTGATTTACCACTTTGCTTGGGACGATCTCTGCGATTGGTATCTCGAACTCTCGAAGGAAGCTTTCGCATCTGGAAATGCCGCATCATCGCAGCGAGTTCTGGGACATGTACTTGATTCGCTCTTTAGATTGCTCCACCCAGTAATGCCATTTATTACTGAAGAACTTTGGACAACCTTTACTGGAGGAGAAACTCTCGTTACAAATTTATGGCCGAAGGCTGATACTTCTCACCTTGATAAGAAATCAGCGGCTCTTGTTGGCGAGCTTCAAAAGGTAATTACAGAAGTTCGTCGCTTCCGTAATGATCAAGGTGTAAAGCCAAGCCAGAAGATCCCAGGCCGATTTATTGCACCAAGTGATGTAGCTGAATATGCCAGCGCAATGGCCTTTCTACTGAAACTAGAAATTAAAGAGTTCACGCCAAGTGCATCGGTTGAAATTGGTTCCATTAAAGTAGAGCTAGATTTATCTGGAACTGTCGATGTCGTTGCAGAGCGCGCCCGCCTTGAGAAAGATTTAGTGACGGCCCAGAAAGATATGAAGACAGCAGAAGTGAAGTTGGGTAATGAAGGCTTTATGGCGAAGGCTCCAGCAAACGTTGTTGCGGAAATCAAAGAACGCATGGCGGCAACCTCGGCGGATATCGAACGCATTACAGCTCAACTAGCAGCGCTAAAGTAAATGACAGAGATTTCACCTGAAGATCAGATCTTGATTGACGAGATCGAAAAGAAGCTGCTTGCTCGTTGGCCTGAGACTCGCATTGAACCCACACTTGAACGCATAGCAGCACTTGTTGATGTCTTAGGTTCTCCGCAACTTACCTACCCAACAATTCATATCGGCGGAACAAACGGCAAGACAACAACCTCTCGAATGATTGACTCTCTTCTATTCGAGATGGGGCTACGCACCGGCCGATTTACTAGTCCGCACCTTGAGACTTACCTTGAGCGAATCACAATTAATGGCCAGAACATTGATCCTAAGGCGCTGGTCTTCTCCTATAACGATATTGCCGCATATTTGGATCTCATGGACTCTAAATTCGAGCACCCAATCTCATTCTTTGAGGCTATGACAGCTCTCGCCTTTGCAGCATTTGCCGAGCACCCAATCGATGTTGGGGTTATCGAAGTAGGTATGGGTGGCGAGTGGGATGCAACAAATGTTGTCGATGCTGATGTTTCAGTAATCATGCCAATCAACTTGGATCACACAGAATATTTAGGCGAGACGCTTACAGAAATCGCTCAGACAAAGGCCGGAATCATTAAGGAATCTGGCTTTGTTGTCCTTGCGCAACAAGAACCAGAAGCTGCGAAGGAGCTCTTGAAACGTGCTGCAGCTATGGGAGCAGATGTTGCTCGCGAAGGAGTTGAGTATTCAGTGTTATCGCGTTCGCTAGCAGTTGGTGGTCAGCTACTTACTATTCAAAGTTCATCAGATACATATGAAGATATCTTCCTGCCATTACATGGAAAACATCAGGCATCGAATGCTGCCGCTGCCCTTGTTGCAGTAGAGGCATTCTTTGGAGATCAAGAGTTAGATATCGAGGCGGTTCGAGCAGGATTTGCAAATGTCACCTCACCTGGTCGATGCGAAGTGGTACATCGCGACCCAACAATCATCCTTGATGCTGCACATAATCCCCATGGAGCTGCCGCAATTGCAGAAACTGTTCAAAGTGAATTTACCTTTGATGAAGTCATTGGCGTTGTGGCTCCTATGGGTGATAAAGATATCCATGGAATCTTGCTTGAACTTGAACAAGTGATGGATTCTGTCATTGTCACCAGAAATTCTTCTTCGAGATCGACTCCGGTCGATAAACTCGAAAAGATTGCGATTGAGATCTTCGGAGCAGACCGTGTCTTCTCTGATGAAAGCCTTGAGAAAGCACTTGATCGGGCAGTAAAAGATACGGTTCGCCCTCTAAGTGAAGATTCGGTCGGAATACTTGTCACAGGTTCAGTTGTTACAGTTGGCGAAGCGCGCAGTTATCTACGCGGCAAATTTTCGAAAGGTTAAGGAATGCGAGTACTAGGTTCTGCAGTTCTTGTGATGGAATTTCTTGTGATGTGTTTTGCCATGCTTCTTGCTAAAGAAAACCACGAACCTTCAACGATTATCACTGGAGCAGTAATCGCCGTACTCCTTCTCCTCACCCCGGGACTACTCAAGAAGCGCACAGGTTGGATTCTTGGTTCAATTCTTCAAATTCTGATGATCGGCTATGCCGTTGTAGTGCCTTCAATGGCCATTGTGGGTCTGATTTTCGGGGGACTCTGGATAGCTGCCATTGTGGTGGGGCGTAAGGGTGAGGCTGCCCGGGCTGCCCTCATGGCTTCACAGACTCCCAAGCCCTAATAGACTGCACCCGTGAGCATAGAAAAAACATTGGTCCTCGTTAAGCCAGACGGCGTTGCACGCGGTCTGGTCGGCGAAGTCATCGCTCGAATCGAAGCGAAAGGTTATGCAATCTCTGCGCTTCGTATGTTGCAAGCAGATCGCGCACTACTTGAGAAGCACTATGCAGAACATCAGGGCAAGCCATTCTTCGAACCACTTGTTGAATTTATGATGTCAGGACCAATCGTTGCACTTGTTGCCGAAGGTAATCGTGTCATTGAGGGATTCCGATCACTTGCAGGCGTTACCGATCCAACAGTTGCTGCTCCCGGAACAATTCGCGGAGACCTTGCACGCGATCAAGGAACAAAGGTTGTACAAAATATTGTTCACGGCTCAGATTCACCTGAATCTGCTGCACGTGAAATTGCTATCTTCTTTGAGGGGAAATAAATGTCTAACAGAATGTCATTCATTGGCCGCGATATGGCGGTTGACCTAGGTACCGCAAACACTCTTGTTTATGTTCGCGGTCGTGGCATCGTGCTCAATGAGCCATCTGTTGTCGCCGTAAATCAAGATACTGGCGGCATTCTTGCTGTTGGACTTGAAGCCAAGAAGATGATTGGTCGTACACCTGGAAACATCGTTGCGATTCGCCCGTTGAAGGATGGAGTTATTGCAGACTTCGACACAACAGAGCGCATGCTTCGTTACTTCATTCAGAAAGTGCACCGTCGTAGCTACTTAGCTAAGCCAAGAATTGTCGTCTGCGTACCTTCAGGTATCACTGGTGTAGAACAGCGCGCAGTTAAAGATGCTGGCTATGCAGCTGGTGCTCGCAAGGTTTACATTATTGAAGAGCCAATGGCAGCAGCAATTGGTGCAGGACTTCCAATCCACGAGCCAACTGGAAATATGGTTGTCGACATCGGTGGCGGAACAACTGAAGTTGCTGTGATTTCTCTTGGTGGAATTGTTACAGCGCTCTCAATCCGTATCGGTGGAGATGAGCTCGATCAATCGATTATTAACTGGACTAAGCGCGAATACTCATTGCTTCTCGGTGAGCGCACAGCTGAAGAAATTAAGATGGCTATTGGCTCTGCATACCCACTTCAGGGTGAAAATGATGCTGAGATTCGAGGACGCGATCT
>CAESAG010000017.1_pt1 | contig 9132 bp, 10 predicted proteins | sample 7263621 | NCBI WGS metagenome assembly CAESAG01 (sample SAMEA6814139, study PRJEB35770) | uncultured Candidatus Planktophila sp. | biome: Freshwater; feature: Freshwater reservoir; material: water | place: Czech Republic | collected 2017-06-27 | depth 30m m | reverse complement strand
TGATCGTAAATCTGACGAAGTACTGGCGCCATCTTCTGTGAAACGCGACCTGCAACGATCATGAGATCTGCTTGACGAGGTGATGCAGAGAAACGCTCCATACCGAAGCGTGAAATATCATGTTTTGGAGCTGAACCGAGCGCCATCATTTCAATTGCACAACATGCAAGACCGAATGTTGCAGGCCAGACAGAGCTCTTGCGCATGTAACCGGCAAGACCTTCTACAGTTGAAAGAAGAACTCCGCTTGGTAATTTATCTTCTAGACCCATTGGTTCAATCCCATTCCAATCCGCCGCGGCGCCATACATATGCGTATGCAACAAATACGGTGCCGATAAAAATTGCCATCTCAACTAATCCGAATAGACCGAGCTTGTCGAATGTAACTGCCCATGGATAGAGAAAGACAATTTCAATATCGAAGACAATGAAGAGCATTGCTGTAAGGAAGTACTTGACCGGAAAACGACCGCCTTGAAGCGCCTGTGGAGAAGGTTCGATTCCACATTCGTAAGCCTCTTGCTTTGCGCGGTTGTAGCGAGCAGGGCCTGTGACCGCGGCGATCGCCACTGAGAATGCTGCAAATCCAAAGCCAATCGCGAAAATCGCGAAAATCGGGATATACGGGTTTGCGCTCACAAGCGAAATACTAAACGCTATCTAGAGGGGCTGAAACAATTACGGCTTGCGGGCCTTGTGAACTGCGACAACTCCACCAGTGAGATTGCTCCAGGTGATATCGACCCATCCGGCAGCCTCTATTTTGGCGGCGAGCGCCTTTTGATCTGGCCATGCCCGAATCGATTCAGCGAGGTAGATATAGGCATCAGGATTTGAGGAAGTCTTCGATGCGATCGCTGGAAGCGCCCTCATGAGGTAATTGGTGTAAATGGTACGAAACGGACCAAAGGTAGGGCTTGAGAATTCGCAGATAACAAGCTCCCCGCCAGATCTCGTCACTCGGAGCATCTCCGCGAGCGCCTTCTCGGTATTTTGGGTATTTCGAAGGCCAAAGGAGATGGTCACAAGGTCGAATTGGCCATCTTTAAAGGGCAGATTGAGCGCATCGGCCTTTGTGAAGGGTAGGTGAGGGCGAGCCTTACGCCCTGCCTCAAGCATCCCCTCGCTGAAATCAGCTGGGATGACATCGGCACCGGCGGCAGCCAGTGGCTCTGAGCTCGACCCTGTGCCAGCGGCGAGGTCGAGAATCTTCATTCCTGGGCGTGGAGCGATGATCTTGGTCGTTGCCCGGCGCCAGGATTTGGTCTGGCCCAGGCTCAAAAGGTCATTTACCAGGTCATAGCGCTTGGCGACCCCGTCGAACATCGCTGCGACTTCCTCGGGGTTCTTATCCATATTAGCTCGTGACATGAGGCTATTCTCGCTGAGAGTAGGCTCTGCGCACAACTTGTAATCGATTCGCTAATCGAGGGAGCCATCTGATGTCACTTCACCAAGGATCTTTACGCGCAACAGTATTTCCTCGAAGCAGCGCGCTGACCCAAGCACTCTTTGTTATGGGCGGAGTCGGCTTTATTACTTTGATGGCACAGGTTGCACTCCCAGTTCCAGGTTCACCTGTTCCGGTTACTGGCCAGACTCTTGCAGTTCTCTTAATCGGAACTACTTATGGCGCTCGCCTTGGTGTCACAACATTTGCAACATATCTCCTTGCTGGAATTGCTGGAGCTCCCGTCTTTGCACCATCTGCAACTGCTGCAAACCACGGAATCGATCGACTCCTTGGAGCAACTGGTGGATACCTCGTTGGAATGTTCGTTGCATCTCTATTGCTTGGATATCTCGCAGATCGCAGAGCTGATCAGAAATTCAAAACTTCATTTCCAGCGCTCTTCTTCGGTGATGCAGTCATCTTCTTCTTCGGACTTACATGGTTGCACTTTTCTCTCGACCTCTCTTGGTCTGCAACATTTGCCGCTGGCCTCACACCATTTATCTTCGGTGAACTTCTTAAGATTGCAATTACAGCAACATCGCTGCCCCTTATCTGGCGCAAGATTTCACATACTCTCAACAAGTAAGTTACTTACTCTATGTCCCCATTAATTCCCGTAACTACTTCACGTATCGGTGAACATCTTCCGCTACTTGATTTACTGCCCACGGGCGAGCAATTTACGTGGGTCAGAGGCGGCGAAGGTCTCGTCGGTTGGGGTGTGCATGCATCAACAACTGTCTCAGGACGCAATCGCTTTGAAGATGCCCGCAAATGGTGGCACCAGCAACTAGAGACCTTCTCAATCTCTAACTCTGTTCACGGTAGTGGCACTGGCCCTGTTCTCTTTACCTCTTTCTCTTTCGATAGAAATCAAGAATCTGTACTCGTAATTCCTAAAATTATTGTGGGCCAGAAAGGTTCCAATTCATGGATTACGTGGATTGGAAGCGATGCTCAACCGCAACTAGCTGAAACCCCTGCAGCCTTAGCCAGATCTACCTTCACCTTTAGCGATGGAACTCTGAGCGCTGATGAATGGAAGAAGCGCGTCACAGAGGTGATCAATAGAGTCAATACCAACGGCGTAGATAAGGTCGTATTGGCTCGCGATATCGTCGCAAACTCAGACTCAGAAATTGATGCCCGTCCAATACTCAAAAAACTTTCTTCTGAATATCCATCAACATGGGTCTTCTCTGTCGATGGTCTCGTTGGTGCAACCCCCGAACTTCTGCTCCGACTCTCTCGCGGAATGGTGACTTCACGCGTACTTGCCGGAACAATTCCAAAGACTGGCGATGACGAGAAAGATTTGGCACTTGCTGCATCCCTCGCTCGTTCTTCAAAAGATTTGGAAGAACACGAGTATGCAGTTCGATCTGTTGCAGATGCACTTGACCCATTCTGCTCATCAACTAACGTTCCTGAATCCCCATTCGTACTCCACCTTGCAAATGTGATGCACCTTGCTACCGATGTCACCGGTGCGCTCATAGAATCTAAACAACATATCGATGCCTTCTCGCTATTGAAGAATCTTCATCCATCAGCTGCGGTCTGCGGAACTCCACGAAACCTTGCATTCGATGTCATTGATGAGATGGAAGGTATGGACCGCGGTCGTTATGCAGGTCCGGTGGGCTGGATAGATGCAAGTGGTGATGGAGAACTTGGTATTGCTCTTCGCTGTGGTCAGATCACAGAGCGTAAAATTAGAATTTTTGCAGGATGCGGAATCGTTGCAGCATCAAATCCTGAGAAGGAAGTTGAAGAAAGTATTGCAAAGATGATTCCAATGCGCTCAGCGCTACATGGATGAAATACTCTTATAAATCCCTTGCAAGTTATCGGCATTTGATTCACGGTCTGGAACAGTTACAACCACAACACTGAGACCAGTTGCAGGCTTTGCAATCTCTGCAAGAAGCTCTGATTTCGTTCCGACAGATGAAGCAGAGATTCCGAATGATTTCGCGATTGAAATTAAGTCTAAGTTGTGAGGGGTTCCAAAGACTTCCTCAAATCCCTCGACTCCGCGTTGGCTTAATGTTGAGAAGATTCCCCCGCCATTGTTATTAATCACAAAGATTTTAAGGTTGAAATTTTCTTGATGAATCAAACCAGTTACATCATGGAGAAAGCCGAGATCTCCGAGCACTGCAAATGTTGAGCTTCGCTGAGATGCGATTCCCAAAGCAGTAGAGATATTTCCATCGATGCCGGCAAGGCCGCGATTGGCAAAGGTTTCAACGCCAGTTCGAGGCTGCGCAAAACCTTCGAGGTCGCGAATTGGTCGAGATGAGGAGATAAAGAGAGATGTACCGTTTGGAAGAGCGCCTGCAATCTCGCGAGCTACAAGTGCCTCTGACCAATCTGAGATTCCTGAAACTAACTTCTGAGCTCTTTGGGAATACTTCTGCAACTTCTGCGCGTATTCGGCATCGACTGTTGGGGCTTCAACAGCTGGAAGTTGTGTGAACTTCTGAGCAGCAGCGCGATCTGAATCAACGGTCGCCATACGTGGGTCTATCGCAATGACTTTACGTGCAGAGTTAACGAGAGCGTTAATCGAGCGAGAAAGTGTTGTTCTGCCAATTACAACGACGGTATCTGGCGCTACATCTTCAGCAATCGTCTTTGATGTCAGAAAAATGCTGGCATGTGCAAGTGCACCTGGGAAGGAAAGGGGATCTTCTGCAATGACAGGCCATCCAAGTTTTTCTGCAAAATCTTGTACTTCGTTTAATTCAAGTCCTGCGCGATCATGGCCAATGACAAGGATTCCACGAGTTGATTTCGTGAAGAAAGTTCCAGCCTTCTTACGCCCAAATACTTTAGGTGCGCTGACCTTTAGATCATCAAGCCAACCTTCGTCGTTATCTCCGACAAGTGGCTCTTCAAATTGAATATTGAGATGTACCGGACCAGAGTGCAGCGAGTTAAATGGAAGCTCCATCGGATATGCAGTACCAGAAATATCTGCGAAGTAGCGAACAGCCTTTCCAAAGATACGGGCTTGTTCCGTAGTTTGATTAGCACCGGTTCTGCGTAGCGCTGCAGGGCGATCTGCAGTCAGAACCAAGAGTGGAAGATTTGTATGTGACGCTTCCAAAACTGCAGGGTGGTAATTTGCAACAGCGGTACCGCTTGTGCAAACAATCGGTACTGGTCGGCCAGATGCCTTTGTAATTCCAAGTGCGAAGAAGGCAGCGGTACGTTCATCAATTCTTGTATGTAACTTAATCAAACCGCGCTTACTTGCTGCAAAGAATGCGAGCGAAAGTGGAGCGTTTCGAGATCCTGGTGAGATCACAACATCAGTAACACCAGCTTCAAGAATCTGGCGGACAATGACGCGAGCGAGCTTTGTAGACTCGTTAATCACAGTAGCTCCGCTGTCTTCATAATGCGATTCTTCCACCATTCGTATCGCTCTGCAGACACATCTAAACCGTCAAAGTTAGGCTCAATCTCACTTATCTCAATCTCGCCATCGACTATTGGAAGGCGGGCTACATCAGAGTTAAGGAGAGAACCTGTTCCGAGGCCGCAATCGAAATTCATCTCTTCAAATGAAGCAGCAAGGGCAAGACCGTAATTGATTCCTACCGCACTCTCGAGCGCACTAGATACTACGACTGGCAACTTGTGGTGCTCAGCTATTTCATGTGCACGAGCGATGCCACCTAAAGGTTGAACCTTGAGCATCACAATATCGGCTGCACCTTCCAGATTAATCGCGAATGGATCGTGAGCTTTACGAACAGCTTCATCTACAGCGATCTTCAGTGGAATATGAATATTTGATTTTAATTCGCGTAACTCGTCAAGAGTTGCACAGGGTTGTTCCACATATTCAAATGGACCGACTTCTTCATAGAAGGCATAGAGATTGGTGAGCGCATCCTTTACGCTCCAAAGTCCGTTGACATCGATACGAATATTGATGTCACGGCCAAGTGAGCGAATCCGCGCCAGGCGCGCAATATCTTCACTTAAGTTTTCTCCGACCTTTACCTTGTAAGTCTTTACACCTTTGTAAGAAGCTACAAGTGAATCAAGAACGCTCTTATCGTTTGTCGCAGGGATAGTTCCATTGACCTTTACCGATTTCCGAAAGAGCGTTGGAAGCGGCTTTGTAGCTGCCTCTATTGCACTTGCAAGCCAAGGCGCACACTCTTCATATCCATACTCAAGAAATGGTGAAAATTCTCCCCATCCATATTCGCCTTTAAAGAGCGCAACTTCCCGAACACTAATCCCCCGAAAATTTGTCTTCGTGGGTAGCGCAACTACGCGCAAACTTTCGAGTAGTGATTGATCCATAAATTAAGGTCGCTTGGGAAACTTTCCAAAATCAGGTTTGCGCTTCTCTTTATATGCATCGCGCCCTTCTTGTCCTTCTTCAGATAAGTAGAAGAGAAGAGTGGCGTCTCCTGCAAGTTGTTGAATGCCAGCTAAACCATCATCTGCAGCATTCATAGATGCTTTTAGAAGGCGAAGTGCCATTGGAGAGTTCTGTAACATCTCGCGACACCATGAGACTGTCTCTGCCTCTAACTCTTTAAGTGGAACAACGGTATTAACAAGTCCCATAGATAACGCTTCAGTTGCATCATATTGACGAGTAAGGAACCAGATTTCGCGAGCCTTCTTCTGTCCAACACTTGCAGCCAATAAACCTGAACCATATCCACCATCAAATGAACCGACCATTGGACCGGTCTGACCAAACTTTGCATTATCTGCAGCGATAGATAAGTCGCAGACAACATGGAGAACATGACCACCACCAATTGCCCAACCAGCAATCATTGCAACAACTGGCTTAGGTGTACGACGAATCTGTACTTGGAGATCTAAAACGTTGAGTCGACCAACGCCTTGTTGTGCAAGAGTGTCATCGCCGAGGTAACCATCATCACCGCGAACACTGATATCGCCTCCAGAACAGAATGCTTCATCACCTTTACCGGTAAGAATAATCACGCCAACTTCTGCATTGTCGCGAGCAAGATCAAAGGCAGCTTTTAACTCAATAATTGTTTGTGGACGAAAAGCATTTCGAACCTCGGGGCGATTAATCGTTATCTTCGCCATGCCATCTGCAACGTGATAGGTGATATCAATAAAGTTTTCTCCGCCAGGGCCAGTTGCCCACGCAGGGATAGTTCGGTCACCAAAATCACGCTTAATCGGCTTGCTCACGGTTCCTCCATTTGGTCTACGAGCGATAGCCTACGCGGGCAATGGAGCAGAACGCACAACGAGAACTTCGCGCAGCCAACCCTGAGTGGACTGTCAGCGAGTTAATGGCCCATCTCGCTAAATCCCTCGTCTCAGATGGTCCCGCCCTGGCCTTCGGCCCGATTCCGGCAGAACACGTCAACGATCGAATCTGTATCGCCATTTCGACTACCGGCAGTTCTGGCGCTGCAAAGAGCGTTGGTATATCAGCTTCCGCACTTCTTGCATCAGCAAAGGCTTCCAATAAATTTCTTGGTGCTGAATTTGGAAACGTCTGGTCGTTACTGCTTCCACTTACACATATCGCCGGAATTAATGTCTTAACTCGTGCACTAGAACTTGGAACAGATCCAATCGATCTCAGAAATTTTGAAGGTGAATATCCAAAGGTTGATTTCACCTCAGTTGTGCCGACGCAGTTACATCGCGCATTACACGGTGATGAAAATTTACTCCGCCATCTTCAAGGTGCCAAAGCTGTATTGGTTGGCGGTGCACATCTAGCACCAGAGCTTCATATCAAAGCTGAAGAAGCTGGCATCAATATTGTTACGACATACGGTATGACTGAGACTTCGGGTGGATGCATTTATAACGGTATCCCACTTGAAGGTGTAGAGATTTCAATAACAAATGAGAAGAAGATTGCAATTAAAGGTCCAGTTCTAGCTAAAAGTTATATCGGTGCTGAAACTCTTTGGGATCTTCAGAATGTCGATGGATGGTTTCACTCATCTGATTTTGGAAGAATTGAAAATGGAAAGCTGATCGTTGAAGGTCGAAGCGATGATGTCATTATCTCTGGAGGAGAGAACATCTCACTGAGTGCAATTGAAGGTGCCCTACACAAACACTTCCCACATAAAACTTTTGCTGCATTCCCTGTAAGTGATAGCCAATGGGGGGCAGCGCTACACGTAGCTGTATCTGGAGAAGGCTTCCCTTCACAGAACGAAATTTCAGATTACCTCGTGCAAGAGTTTGGAAGTTTCGCTAAACCAAAGGGATTTCTCTTTCTTCCTGAGCTACCTTTAATTGGTATCGGCAAAGTAGATCGCAATAAATTAGCCGAACTTCATATGGAGGCTCCAAATTAAGATCTGGATTCAAGGCGCGCGCCCACGAACACTTCCTGCCGCGGTTGCACCCGTGCTGATTGGAACAGTAGTCGCGGGCCAAGATTGGTCGCCTCTGCGTGCAGCTCTCGCACTCTTTGTAAGTCTGGCTCTGCAAGTTGGCGTCAATTTCTCCAATGATTACTCAGATGGTGTTCGCGGAACAGATGACAGTCGCGTCGGGCCGATTCGCCTTACCGCTTCCGGTTTAGCAAAGCCGAGCGCAGTAAAAGGTGCAGCATTTATCTCCTTCTTTCTCGCATCTCTAGCAGGTCTAGCACTGGCTGCTCTCTCTTCTTGGTGGGTAATCGCTCTTGGAATCGCATCGATCGCAGCTGCATGGCGCTATACAGGCGGAAAGAATCCCTATGGCTATAAAGGTTTAGGCGATATATCGGTCTTCATTTTCTTCGGCCTCATCGCAACGATGGGCACCTATTATGTTCAAACTTTGGAAATCACCTGGAAAGTTTTCTTCGCTTCGATTCCGATGGGATCACTCTCATGTGCGCTCTTGGCAATAAATAATCTTCGCGATCGAGTAGAAGATGAGAAAGTCGGCAAGAAGACTCTTGCGGTTCGAATAGGAGATAAGGGCTCTCGTTTCTACTTTATTGCTCTCATTCTCAGCGCATATCTCTTCGCCTTCTTATCAGGGCAAGTGTGGGCGGTGCTAACCCTCCTAACCCTTCCCATTTCTCTCCCATTAATGCGCAAGGTTTTAGGCGGCACGACAGGTGGCGCTTTAATTCCATTGCTTGCTCTGACTGGCAAGCTACAAATTCTCTTCGCGCTTACCTTCGCGGTCGCGCTCTCGATTTAACCTATTACAATTTATCCATGATCAAATTCCAGGGCTTCTTTATCATCGCAACACTTGCGCTTACTCTCTATACATTTATTGATTGTGCACGTCGCGATGAGACTGAGATTCGTAAGCTTCCAAAGTGGGGATGGCTTCTAGCTATTTTGCTTACTGGAATTATTGGGCCTGTCGCCTATTTAATAATCGGGCGAAACCCATTAAGAAATACACCAAAGAAAAATAAGCAACAGAAGCGAATCTTGCCTCCAGATGATGACCCAGATTTCCTAAAGGGTCTGTAAAGCACGCGAGCGTTTACCAATAATTTCCAGAACAATAATCAAGATATTGTTTAAAAGTACGATTGCGTTACAAAGTACAAGCAGCGGATCGGCAATGTTCACAGCGTAAATAATCCAGAAGATTCCGCTCAGAGCGCTGACGCTCATGGCCACAACTGAAACCGCGGACTCTTTTCCAATTTTTATATTCTTATAGGACTT
>CAESAG010000016.1_pt1 | contig 9310 bp, 6 predicted proteins | sample 7263621 | NCBI WGS metagenome assembly CAESAG01 (sample SAMEA6814139, study PRJEB35770) | uncultured Candidatus Planktophila sp. | biome: Freshwater; feature: Freshwater reservoir; material: water | place: Czech Republic | collected 2017-06-27 | depth 30m m | reverse complement strand
TCTGTTGCAATGGGTCTCTCTCGCGAAGATGCAACAACACTTACTATCCAGACAATTGTTGGTGCAGCAGCGCTACTCGATGAATCTGGTGAAACTCCAACTCGTCTACGTGAAAAGGTAACGAGCCTTAAAGGTGCCACAGCGGAAGCTCTTGCAGTATTTGATGAAGCGGGAATTTCTGAGATCGTCGCAAAAGCGATGGCGGCATCTGCGCGGCGTTCAGGAGAGCTGGCTCAGTAATGAAGTTCCTTGCAGTATTCATTGCAGCGCTCCTTACTATTACAACACCAGCAGAGGCGGCGCAGAAGAGAGTTGCAGTAAAAAAGATTGAAAAGATAGCAACCCTACCTGGCGCTGAATTACTTGTTGCAAATGGTTCGTCCATCATCACTATTTCAAATATTGATTCAACAACATCAGATATTGCACTTAACGCGCTCGATATTTCTGGCACAACAACCTGGAGCAAAGTCTTTGATTCGGGAGTAGATGAAATAGCAATGGCTGCGGCGCGAGATAGCGCTGGAGACCTTTGGGTTGCCGGGTTTTCTGCTGCTTCTGCGACGGAAGAGAGTGCCACTGCGACGATTTCTCCAGAGAATCCTGACTCTGTAGTTGTTGAACCTTCACAACCGTCTCGTGGTGATTTAAATCGCCTCACATTGTGGAAGATCTCAACTGTGGGCGAGCTCTTGGCAACCTTTTATTCAAGTGAGAATATCCCCGGGTTAATCAACGCGATTTCGGTAACCAGTACTGGAATATCAGTTGTGGGTCAGTACAACCAGAGATCCTTCATTCAGAATATCTCTCCGAGTGGCACCTTTGGAAAAGTTCTCTACATCGGTAGCGCAAAGACCACGCTCAATACAGTTGTGAGAAATGCAGATGGCAGCGCAAGCGCATTTGGCAATAGCACCGAAACTTTAGGTGGAAAGAAGTTAGCGGCAAAGCAAGATGGAGTTTTGATTAAGGTATCAAAATCAGGAGCTATAAAAAGCGTTGTAAGAAGTTCCGCGCTTAAGGCTGAGCGATCTTGGCTTTCCTCGGATTCAAACTTCCTTCTTAGTGGATATGTAAAGGTAGGAAAGAAGATCGAGAGCGCAATGACTAAATTCTCTCCAACCTTTGCTCCAGTATGGACGATTAGAGTTCCATCGACAGGAGAATCTCTAGCAATCACTGCGGGGAAATCTTCCGTCGCAGCAATCGGTTCAAATGCTCCAATCACTTCACTTATCGGTTGGAGTCCGGCAAAGCCTTCGCTCTTGCTCCTCTCATTTGATTCTAAAGGTCTGATAACGGCAGCAAAAGGTTCTTCGGATTTAACTGCGCCGCTTGCGCTTACTTACTCGAAAGAACTTGGCGTGATTGGACTTGCAAAGAGTTCAGATGGTTCAGTGGTTCTCTTTAAATTCTAAAGAGAATTAAGGTCTAAACATTGAGAGCTGACCGTTAACTCCGGCAACTAAGTAACGCACTCGGTCAATCACAATCCATGCCGAGGAGATTCCATCGTCATTTTGATCAGGTGAGACTAAAGAGATAGTTGGTGTCTTGCGTGAATGATCCATTACGCAGAGCCTATGGGCGCAGTTAAAGGCGGTAGCCAAACCATCTGTATTGAGATATTTACCTGGTGCGCCATAGTTTTCGGTTGTTACAGCGTTCTGTTGTGGAGCGCTCTGTACCAAACTCCAGCGGATCTTTGCAGGGTTTGGAAGAGTTGCAGGTGATGCAACTAGCCAAGTGGCGGTAATTCCAGCGATGCCTTTGGCGATTGAGATGTCATATCCAGGCATTGGGGTTGTCGCACCGGTTGAATCTAGGTTGTAGTAACTCCAAGGAGTATTTGAGAAGGTATCGCGAGATGCAACGCGAACTTCGCCTGATGTAGCTTGCTTCCTCTGATTAATGGAGAGGACGGAGTCATAGATAACAAATGTCTTTCTTCCATTAAAGGCAGCTTTTAGATGGAATCCGACATCGCCTGTTGTTCTGCCATCAGTCTTTCGATCGCCATCGATTAATTCATAGCTCCACTTGGGAGCACTCTTCAGACGAGATGCACCAAGCAAGATTCCCTGGCTCTCATCTCGATAGAAGACTTGGATACCAGCAGCAGTGGCTACACAGGCGCTTGAGATGCTGACATCACTGGCGGTTCGGGTACGCACGGGATCTTTATAATCATTAACCGCAGTGCCATTGCCATCAACTATTTCATAGGTAAATTTCTTACCATCATATTTTGCGTAGTGAAGATCGCGATCCTTGTTATCGGAGTAGAAGATGTGAAGTGTTTGCGTAGTGCCAGATCCATTGACACAGGCCGAGATGGGGCTCGTTATGGGATTCTTTGTGCGTGGCGCAGTTCCACCTGCACCATCAACGGTGAGCTTCTTCCACTTCTTACCTTCCCATGTTGCAATTTTGAGTCGGCCACTTCCAGCATCTGAATACAGAACTGTTGGTTTTCTGTTAAAGCTAACACTTGTTACATGTGAAGCAGTTGAATTTTCATCAATAACAAATCGCTTCCAAGAATTCTGCGGTGTTATTGGAGCTGTAATCACCGCATCTGAAGTTCCATTGGAATTGGATGCGACAACGCTAAATGTATAGCTGACGCCATTTTTTAGCCCTGAGAAGGTGATAGGTGAAGATAAACCGCTCTTGATTTCATTGGTGACCAAATTCTTTACTGAGTATGTAGAAATCTGTGCAGTGCGGGCATTTGCCGGGGGATCGAAGGCAATGATTGCTTCGCTATCTGAAATCAGTGCGGAGGCATTTCGTACAGCCTGTGGAATGCCGACAGAGAGCCCAACTGGTGGCTTTCGGCGCATATCTTCCATCATCGCAAGTAGAAGAGGACCAGGTTCTCTAAAGATTTCTCCTGCCTCTAAATTGGGAGTCATGATTCGATTGAGCGATGATGAAGAGTAAGTAGCTTCATCTAAATGGCTTACAGATGATCCTTCTTCATATCGCGCCGGTGTGTAGAGCAGAGGTTTCGTTCCGCCATTTGCAGCGATACCTAATGCTCCCGACCAGACAAGAGTTGAAGTTAACGCTTTACCAAGTTCTAGCGAAGGGCTTGGTAGATCAGAAAGTCTGCGTCCATCAGGCAATTGAGCATATGCATTAAATGGTGTTGGTTGATCAATACTTCCGTAACCAAAGAAGTTGTCATAAGAATCAGTTGAGAGGAATCCAAGTCCGTGGCCCATCTCGTGGAGAAATACTGATTGCAGATCGTATTCATTTATTTGAGGTGAGCCATCATTACGAGTATTCCAACTTGCCACAGAATTTACCTGAATGACCATCTCTGGGTTACTTGCATCTAAATCTTTACCAGCAAGTGCATTTGCAAGTGCCGATGGATACCAGAGGCTAGCGTCTGGAGCTCCGTCAAAACCAGCATAAAAGTTTCCGGGACGCGCACTTCCGAGAATTCCGCTGGAAGATGATCGACTCCATGTTGCATCGATGGTTATTGGTGCTCTTGATGCGAAGTTTGCACTCCAGATATCTACTGCAGCTTGGAAATCTCTCTTTGCCCATTCAGGAAAGTTCTTGTAATTAACAACGAATTTAGATTTCTGCTCAAGGTTTGCAACTTTGGGCGGACGAGTTTGCGTCGAATCCGCACTTGTCCCGGCATAAATATGTCCCCATACAGTTGAAGGGGCGACCTTAAAGGTACTAAGTGCCTGAGATTGGATTGGTACTGCGAAAAAGAAGAGGAGAGTAAAGAGGGCGAGAGTGCTGGCTGATCTCCGCATTAAGCCTCTCATAGCGGGTAACGCTATCAGGGTGGGAGAATGCAGTCATGGTCACAGTTACGGTTTATTCACGCCATGGCTGCCATCTATGCGAAATTGCCGAGAAGACTATTAACTCTTTGCGAAACGAGTTGGAATATTCTGTGGAAGTTCTCTATATCGACGGTAATGAAGAGCTCGAAAAGTTATATGGCACTGAAGTTCCAGTGATTCATATCAATGGCGAACACCATGACTTTTACAAAGTCGATCCAGTGCGGTTTAAAACTTCCCTTGAAAAATATCGTCGGCATCAATAATTTTGTAAGAGTAACCCTGTTCCGCTAAGAAACGTTGACGGTTCTGCGCAAAATCTTGATCGATAGTGTCGCGTGAGACAACTGAATAGAACTTTGCACCACGACCATCTTCTTTGGGTCTCAAAATTCGACCAAGTCTCTGTGCTTCTTCTTGTCTTGAACCAAATGCGCCAGATACCTGAATTGCAATCGTTGCTTCAGGAAGATCAACAGAGAAGTTTGCAACCTTAGAAACCACAAGACACGTAATTTCGCCAGTACGGAATGCTGCAAAGAGACGTTCACGTTCTTTCTGTGGAGTATCTCCCTTAATTACTGGAACGCCGAGAGTTGCTGAAAGATCATCTAATTGATCCAAATACTGACCGATGACAAGGATTTGTTCATTGGCGTGATACGCCACAATTTCTTCGACAACAGTTCTCTTTGTGCGAGTTGTTGCACATGTTCGGTAACGATCCTCAGGCTCTGCAGTGGCGTAAGTAAGTCGCTCAGCTTCAGTGAGATTTACGCGAACTTCAATACATTCAGCAGGTGCGATATAGCCCTGTGCCTCAATCTCTTTCCAAGGCACATCAAAACGCTTAGGCCCGATCAGCGAGAAGACTTCGCCTTCCATGCCATCTTCCCGTACCAAAGTCGCAGTTAAGCCAAGACGTCTGCGCGATTGGATATCTGCAGTAAAACGGAAAATAGGTGCAGGAAGTAGGTGTACTTCATCATAAATAATCAGACCCCAGTCATGGGTATCAAAGAGATCCAGGTGCGCGTAGACGCCATTCTTCTTCTTTGTCATAACTTGATAGGTAGCAATCGTTACTGGGCGAATCTCTTTCTTAGAACCTGAGTACTCGCCGATTTCATCCTCATTAAGTGTCGTGCGCTTCAATAATTCATCACGCCATTGGCGCGCTGCGATGGTATTTGTTACCAAAATTAAAGTTGTCGCCTTTGCATGTGCCATCGCTGCTGCACCGACAATCGTCTTTCCAGCACCGCAAGGTAGAACAACTACGCCAGATCCACCATGCCAGAAACCTTCTGCAGCATGTTCTTGATATTGACGAATCTTCCAGCCATCTTGCTTAAGCGCGATGTCGTGCGCTTGTCCATCAACATAACCCGCGAAATCTTCTGCTGGCCAACCAAGTCGTAATAGTGATTGTTTGATCTGCCCACGTTGGCTTGGGTGCACTGCAATAGTTTCATTATCGATACGAACGCCCAGAAGTGGAGCAATCTTCTTTGCCCTGATAACTTCTTCAAGCACGCTGGTATCAGTAGTTACAAGAATTAAGCCGTGAATCGGATCTGCCTCAAGGCGCAAGCGACCATAGCGCGACATAGTCTCTGCAACATCAACAAGAATTGAATGTGGCACTGCGTACCGTGAATATTTAATAAGAGTGTCAATTACAAGCTCTGCATCGTGGCCTGCAGCACGCGCATTCCAAAGACCTAAGTTTGTTAATCGGTATGTATGGATATGCTCAGGAGAACGCTCTAACTCTGCAAAAGGTGCAATGGCGCGACGACATTCAGTTGAGAGAATATGGTCTACATCAAGAAGAAGTGTCTTATCGCTCTGGACAATCAACGGTCCATCGGTCATGAGAGCAGCTCCTGAATAAATGCGTGCAAGAAATCGCTTCGCTCTTGCATAGTTGAAACTTTTACCCATTCTGATGGGGCATGGGCACCGCCACCAACTGCGCCTAGTCCATCAAGTACTTGTGCACCTGCCGCCGCTGCAAAGTTTCCATCGCTTGCTCCGCCGACTTCTGCGCAACCAAGTGGTGGCATTCCAAGCTTCGCTGCAACTTTTTCAGCGCGTTCGTAGAGAGCCTTTGTTGAAGTAGGTTGCAGCGGCGGACGATTTAGGCCACCAGTAATTTCAAGTTCAGCTTTTGGATTAACTGATGCAAAAGATTTGATTTCACGATCAACGCGCTCAAGCTCTGCCTGAGAAAATGAACGAGCATCAATATCGAGAATTGCTAAATCGGGAACAGTGTTAGTTGTATTTCCCGATGATAAAAGTGTTGGAACAACTGTTGTTCCATGTTCTAAATTCTCTAGCGCAGATAACTTCAAGATTGCATGTGCAATCTCAGTTGTTGAGTTAACGCCTTTCTCAGGCTCTAAACCTGCATGTGATGCTAAACCGCGAACTTTGATTTGGTACATCGCTGTGCCTTTGCGGCCAGTCTTTACCTTGCCATCAAGGGATGCTTCTAATACCAATACCGCTTTCGCATGTGAAGATACTTCTTTGATCAAAGCCTTTGATGCGTGGCTACCTGTTTCTTCATCAGTCGTTGCAATCAGTGCAACCGAACCTTCAATGCCTTTAAGCGCATAGAGAGCTTGAATAAATCCAGCCTTCATATCGAATGTGCCTGGACCGCGCAGAACATCTCCGTTGATCTCCCACAGCGGTTGGTATGAACCATGTGGCCAAACGGTATCTAGATGTGCAAGCAGAACTATCTCTGGCTTCTCTGCGCCCCACCAGAAAACGGGACGACCATCAATCTCTTTTACTTGTGCAGCTTTACCAAGTACACGTTCTGCAATTTCGCTGGCAAGTGCAACTACAGATCGGCAAGCAGCAAGATCGTCGCTGGGTGATTCGCAGCGAACTAGCGCTTCTAGGTCTGCCAACATGGGTGTAAGTCTGCCGTATTCGGCTCTCTTCTCGCTCGTCATAGCGCCGCCACCCCAGTTATACGCGCAATTCGGAAGGTCTGGACTTCACCTGTTGCATGATCTCGAGCAATGAGTGAGCCGGCAGAGAGTTTAAGAGGATCAATGATTCGATGCGAGACCAAACCATTGTTATCTGCATAACCGATAGAAAGTGAAGTTGCAGGTTGATTCTGTAGATAGTCGCTTAGAAGATCGAGAGTTTCATTTGCAGTTGTGCGTGGAAGTGAACCGAGCGCTTCCTGTGCGATATTTCGCATCGTGCTCTGCTTGCGACTTGATTTTTCTCCAGTGCGTAATGCGCGAAGTGCACCTTCAATTTGAATCTCATCTGGCTTATCTATCTCACCGATAATTCTTGGGGGACGAGCTTTATTCTGTGCACGTTGAATTCGTGGACCGCTGAGAAGAATTCCACGAGAATCCTCACCTGCAGGTAGATAACCGCAACTGCGTAGGATGTTCATCGCCTCTGCAGCATCGTGTCCACAGATAAGTACCTCAGGTGCAATTCTGCGCAGAGATAAAATCTCTAAACGTTTGTCACCAAGAATTTGTGTAATCAGCGCCGAATCTTCGCAACGAATGAAAGATGCAGTATTTCCAACTCGGAGCTTTCCGTGCTTCTTTGCAACGTCGGCAATTAAGTACTCGAGTGGTTGAGGCATAGGAGTCTTTGATGTCTTTGCAAGGAACTTGCTGATCTCATCACCGGTACGACCATGATCTAATCCACGCCGAATTGAGCCTTCTGAGAATCTAAACACTGTTGCCCCACCGCGTGATTCGACATCGGCAATCAGCGCCAGCTCTTGTGCAATCTCATGTTCAAGTGGTCCGGGCGCAATAGCGGTGTTGTCGCTCTGAATAAGTATGTGATCCACTGATTTCGGTAGATCGGTAACGATGGATTCGTTATCTCCGCCTTCAAGGAAATCGATTCCATATGTAGAAATCTGACCTTGTCCAGTAATTCCAAGCCATTCTGATTCACGTAAGGTCCAAGCAACATAATCTTTCTGCAAGCCGCCAGATCGCTTACTTGGTGCAAGCCATTGTGCAGCCATGTAAATCGAATCTAATTCGGGTGCAATCTTTGAATTCTCTTTAAGGAGTTTGAGTACAAGTTTTCTAGTACTCGCGGCAAGAGATCTATCGAGTTCAGGACCGAGAGGTGCAACATTTTTCTGTCCCTCTTTACCGACTAAACCTGACATGCGTGAGGAGATGAGCCAAGCAGAAGCAAGGGTCTGCCAGCGCATGGATGCGTTCTGCGTTAACCAAATATCAAATTGATGTGTTGGCAAGATCTTGTCATCTGCATCGATGGTTAGTAATCCTGCAAGATATGAAACCTCAGCGATAAACGCTGCACAACTTTCGTCTACGCCAAGATGCAGTGAGAGCTCTTTAAGTTCGCGAACACCGAGTCCGCCAGATCGAAGAGCTGAAGCAGGTTCCTGAGCCCAAAAGTTTAAGACTTCCTCAGTCCAGCGAAGGAAAGTTGTTATATTTGCAATTGCGGCTAGCTGGGTATTACGCACATCGCGTGAAGAGCCAGTTACTGCCGGTGGAGCACTTTCGAGTTCGCGGTGAACTTTGTTTCCTCGCAGGAAGAGAGCAACTTCTCTGGGTAATACAACTGTCTGTTGGTTGAAAGGTATAAGAAATTTCTCTTCTAGGAGCCACTGAACACCGGCCCCTGGTTTCTTCAAATCGGTAATTGATCCTCGTGGTGGGCCCCATAACATCGCATCGAGAACTTTCTTCGATGCCGCAGGTGCTTCTTCAAGCTTCTTCAATTTCAGTGGTGCAAGAGATGCTGGCCCGAGCCCTGCAATCTCATTTCCCAATACTTCGCGTAGATTTGTTGGAATTCGATAACCATCTTTATCTTGATAAATCAGCGCTCTATCAACGAGTGCAGGAAGTACAAAGAGTGCAGATTTCTCGCTTAGCGATGCAACTTCCTTCTCGGTAAATGGCTCATTTAATACTGCGCAGATTTCAAGAATCTGTAGCTGCCATTTATTGAGTCCATCTACTGCTCGCGCAAGACTTGGTGCAGAAGATGCTCTTATTGCAAGGCTGGCAATATCTGGAGGTACGGGCGTAACTAAATCTGGGCGGTGGGTAAATATGGCGATGAGCGCAGCATCATCAAGAGCGCGCAAGTAGTCGGCATAAGAACGAATTTCCATAACCTGCCAACGATAGCCGTTAGTGAGGTTGCAGTGCCAATCGAGTTAGCGCTTGCGCGGGATTAGCCAGGTAAGGAGAGCTGCACTTCTGCTGACAGCGGGGCCAAGTAAGCGATTAATGAATCTTGCTTTACGAAAATCATGGATCGGCCATCCTTCGGCAAGTGCACGAATCCGCAAGATGGCATCAGGATTAATTGCACAAGGATGCCCAACCGCCTGCAAGAGCGGAATGTCATTGTGGCTATCTGAATATGAGTAGCAATCATCAAGATTAAAACCGTGTTGATGTGCAAGTTCTCGGATAGCTATC
>CAESAG010000015.1_pt1 | contig 9647 bp, 7 predicted proteins | sample 7263621 | NCBI WGS metagenome assembly CAESAG01 (sample SAMEA6814139, study PRJEB35770) | uncultured Candidatus Planktophila sp. | biome: Freshwater; feature: Freshwater reservoir; material: water | place: Czech Republic | collected 2017-06-27 | depth 30m m | reverse complement strand
GTGTGACTGTACGTTCTTCGAGTTCTGGATCGAGAATGACCATTAATTCATAGTGACGCATGCGTTAACCCGACCTCCTTTGGACTAAGACGGCCACGGCATTTCCGTGGCAGGAGGGTTAATTCTCTTAGCTCATAAACCCGGAAGGGCCGTCTGAACCAAGGGGTTAAGGGTAACTCTCGCCTGTAGATAAGAGAAATTCGGTTGGAAATACGCGGGATTTCTGATGGCGGGCAGCCAGGCGCTGCAATAAGAGTAGAGAGACGGCAATGCGGATAAGGCAGATAACTGAGTAAGCGACTACAGGCAGGCCGAATTTGGCGCCGGTGACCGTTGCAAGGTGTTGCCAGATTGCAAAGTGATAGAGCAATTCACAACCCTGCCAGAACCAGAAGATCGCAAGTTCGCGTTTATCAATCATCGCAATGATTGCAAGGGGAGTCAGCCATAAAACATATTGCGGTGAGTAAACCTTGCTTACCGCCATCACGATAATAAACATGAATATCGCTGTGTGAGCCAGAGTCGGCGGTGTGCGAAGTTGCAAAAGGTAAATCACCAGCGCTGCTGTTCCAGTGAGTAAGAGTAGAACAGATAAATAATTCTGATGTGTGAGATTGAGGCCAACGTTAGAGAGGGCATACCAGAGGGAACCCCAATCCGATCCGCGATTGAGGTTGAGTGAATAAAAACGCCACCATCCATCTGGTGTTGTGAGAAATACCGGTGCATTGATTGCCACAAATGTTGCAACTACTACAGCTAAATACTTTAAGAAGTTCTGAATCTTCTCCTGTCGGAAGAAGATGAGCGCAATGGGGATAAGTAAGAAGATCGGAAGAAACTTTGTTGATATTGAGATTCCAAGAAGTGCAGCGCTAAGAAGGATCTTCTCTCTATCAAATAAGTAAATTGCAAGCATCATCGTTGCTATCGCCCAGAGATCCCAATTGATATAGAGCGATGCCACCGCCGCAGGTGCCAGTGGAAGTAAGTAGGCAAACTCAGGTCTAATTTTATAGACGAGGAAAGCTACAAAGAGGAATAGCAGTGCAAGCAGGAATACGTTTCCGAAGAAATAATTGTTCAGTCCTGTTGGAATTGCCTTTGCGGTAAGCCACATAACTTCACCTTGCAAGACTGGATATTCAACTGAGTTATCAGCACCGCTATAGGCCCAGCGCCCTTTATCTAGCTCGCGTTCTCCGTATAGAGCTGGAATATCGGAATAACAAGCATGAATATATTGACCTGGTGCTTGCCAATTTTCATCGGCGCAGTAATTAAACTTTGCGAAGCTAAGTAGAGAAGTGAAGAGAGTTAAAAGTAGGACAACGCGAAGAGTTACGCGCATAGATTTCTACTTCTTTTTCTTAATGGTTTGAACGCCACCACTTGTCATAACAATTGGATCAAGCCCACCAACATTTGCTGGTGCAGGAAAACTCATAACTGGTTCGCCCTTAAGCGCACCCTTCATAAATGCCGTCCAAATTCGCGCGGGAAAGGTTCCACCCGTTACTGATGTTAAGCCGCCGATACCATTCAGTGATTCAGATGCGCTATCGCGGAAGAGAGCCACTGATGCAGCAAGTTGTGGTGTGTACGCGCTAAACCAAGCCGATGCATTTGATTGCGATGTTCCAGTCTTTCCAGCTGCAGGGCGACCAAGTGCAAGGGCTGCAGCACCAGTACCACCATTAACAACGCTCTTCAGCGCATAGGTTAGGTCGGCCATAACTTCCTTACCAAACACCTCTTGTGTTTGTGCTTTCCCTTCATAGAGGACGCCCTTATTTGGGCCAGTTACAGATGCGACCATATATGGTTTTGAATAAACACCTTGCGCGGCAAATGTTGCATAAGAGTTTGCAACATCAATCACATGCGGGCTAGCTACACCGAGTGCCACGGATGGAGTTGCAATCATGGCAACGTTCTCTGGAATTCCTGCTCGGCGAGCTGCATCAACAACTTTATCCATACCCGCCTTCATCGCAAGAGGCACATACACAGTGTTAATTGAGTGCTGGGTTGAAGTTAAGAGATCAACTTGGCCCCAACCTTCATTTCCATAATTGGAAACTTCATATGGCTTTCCTAAATCATCAAATACTTGTGGTGAGTCGCCATTCCACATAGAGGTCAATGGAATTCCAGCCTCAAGAGCTGCAACGAGCGCGAATGGCTTGAAGGTAGAGCCGGCGAGTGCAATCGATTGCGTTGCATCATTTAATTGGCGAACTACATAATCTTTTCCACCATACATGGCGATAACTTCGCCGGTACCTGGTCGAATTGCTACGAGAGCAATATGAAGATTCTCTGGCGCTTTTGCGGGATAGAGCTTATTTACCGCATCAACTGCTGAACGTTGTGCACGAGCTTCAAGGGTTGTCTTGATGACATATCCGCCGACAAGAAGTTGGTCTTGTGTAAACCCGAGCTTGCTCAACTCTTTCTGCACCGCATCAATGATGTAGCCCTTCGGCCCACTGAGCTGACCCGAAGTTGTTCGTGGTGTTACGACTGGCATCTTTGCAGCTTTCGCTTCTGCCTCAGTAATCCATTTCTTATCGAGCATTCCTTGAATTACATATCCAAAGCGATTCTCTAAACGAGCTTTATTCTCTTTAGAGAGCGCAGGATCGTAGTAACCAGGTGAGCGCAAAATACTTGCGATAACCGCAGTTTGAGAAAGTGAAAGTTGGTTTACATTTCTATTGAAATACTGTTGAGCAGCGGTTTGAACACCGTAAGAGCCACGACCGAAGTAGATGGTGTTGAGATAATTCTCGAGAATCTGATCTTTCGTCAGCGCATTTTCAAGTTTGAGAGAAATAACAAGTTCTTTAATCTTTCGCTGAATGGTACGGCTAGGAGTTAAGAAGGCGGTCTTCGCATATTGCTGTGTAATCGTCGATCCACCCTCACCGTTGAGAGAGCCAGATTTTAGGTTGTTGAGGATTGCTCGAGCGATACCGGTAGGGCTAAATGCTCGGTTTGAATAATAGTTTCGGTCTTCTGCCGCCATAACGGCGTAACGCATCTTCATAGGGATTTTTGCTAGTGGAAGAATCTGGCGGTTCTGAGTTCCGATTCTTCCAATCTCAGTTCCGTTGGAGTATTGAATAATTGTCGATTGACTATTTACATATGCATTTGGGTCGGGAATCGAAACTGTGAACCAGGCAAATGCGAAGAGAGTTGCACCGGCTATAAAACCAAATCCGGCAAGAAAGATTCCCACCCGAATTAATTTGGTCTTAATCATTTGCCTAGATTACTGGGTAAAGATGGTTACTTCAGCGAAGCGAAGTCCTCATCCTCCAAGGTTCGCTGGCGTCGAGGTGCTTTACGCTCCCGGCCATCACCCAATAAATAGGTAGAGCACAGGTGATTCCAAGAACAATCTCTGCATACTTCAACAACGTAGACCGAGAACTCTCCGAACTCTTTCTCCATCTCGACAAGCTCTGCACCATTCTTAATTCGTCCTGAGAATTGTCCGAGCTGATCGCCAAAGGTGTAGCGAATCTCAACCAGAGTATCTTTCTTGCAGACGGGGCAATTTCGATCGGCTTTCTCGCCATGGTATTTCGCAGCTCTCATTAAATATGGATCTGCATCACATGCATCTACCACTCCACGAAAGAGTGCGAGCAGGGTTGAACGCTTATCGAGTGAATAATCGATGAACCCTCGTCGCGTTTTCATAGTAGGAGAAGAATAATCCTCTTTCTTTAACTACGCTTCTCGTATGACATTCTGGCAATTACTGAGAGATAGCAAGCTCTCTCGATTGCTCAGAGTTCGATGGTCTGGTCAGATTACCGATGGAATCTTCCAGAGTGCTCTGGCTTCTTTCATTCTCTTCTCTCCAGAGCGCCAAGCAAGTGCAGTAAATGCTGCGGTCGCATTCGCAGTCGTGCTCTTGCCGTACTCAATCGTTGGCCCTTTTGTTGGTACGTTGCTCGATAGATTCTCACGACAACGCGCCATTCTTTTCTCAAATTTAATTCGTGCGGCGACTTTGGTATTGACCGCCTTTCTTATCTTCAATGATTTCACTGGTGTCGAGATAACTGTTGTCGTTCTTGTCGCATTCGGGGTAAACCGATTAATTCTCGCTGGTTTATCTGCAGGTATTCCATTGATGACAACACCAAAAGATTTAATCTCGGCTAATGCTCTCGCTGTTACTGGCGGATCTGTCTGGGTTGTTCTTGGTGGCGGCATCGGCTTAGGAATCCGCCAAATTCTCGACGGTTCATCATCTGCCGATCACGCAGATGCAATCATTATTCTCGTTGCCTCATTTGGATATCTAATGGCGGCCTTCTTTGCATCTCGTCTTGCCAAAGATGAGATTGGGCCACGCCCTCATGAAATTGTTAAAGGCAGCTTTGCGCAAGGCTTGATTGAGATGCGCGAAGGTTTCCAGTTTTTGCGAAACCATGTTGACGCAGCGCGTGGAATCGCTGCAATTGCAATTCATCGCGGTGGGCTCACAGCTTTAACACTTACTGCGCTCTTGCTAGAGAGAAATACATTTAACGATCCAGCCGATAGTGAAGCAGGTCTTGCAGGATTGAGTTTGACATTAACTATTGCGGCAGTTGGTTTTGTCATTGGCGCGCTGATTGCCCCATTTGGCGTGCGCAAGATGGGTCGCCATCGTTGGATGCGACTTTCCATTATGGCAGCGAGCGTCAGCGCTCTATTGCTTGTTATCGATAGAACACCTGCACTGCTTGCAGCAACTGCATTCTTTACAGCGCTCTGTGGTCAGAGCTTGAAAGTAACCAACGATGCACTGGTGCAATCAAAGATTGATGATTACTTCCGTGGCCGAGTATTTGCCGTCTACGATGTCGTTGTAAATTTTGCAATTGTTTCAGGCGCTCTCTTTGCTGCGTGGATTTTGCCGCTCAGTGGAGATTCTTGGTTATTGCCTTTAATTATTTCGATTGCATGGTTGCTTGTTGCAAATATAACTCTGCGCCCGGCCAAGTTCTTTCTTCGGGGTAGTTCTTCTTAAGGATGGCGCCTAGCTTTCCACCACTGCATTAACTCTTCCGTTGCGCGTTCGGCGCCTAGCGGACCGTGTTCCATACGTAACTCCATTAAGAAATCTAAGGCTTTTCCAACATCGGCAGATGGCTTAATTCCAAGCAGCTGCATTACCTGTGCGCCATCGAGATCTGGACGAATCTTAGAGAGTTCTTCCTCCTCGGCTAATTTTGCGATTCGCGCCTCTAAACCATCGTAGGTACGAGCAAGACGATCAGCCTTCTTTGCATTGCGCGTTGTGCAATCTGCGCGAGTTAACACATGAAGGTGCACCAGCAATTCACCAGAATCACGGACATAGCGACGCACTGCAGAATCAGTCCACTCACCATCGCCATAACCATGAAATCTCAAATGCAGCGCAACTAAAGTTTCAACGGCGTCGATGGTCTCATTATCAAAGCGGAGCGCCTTTAAACGGGCCTTTGTGAGACGCGCTCCAACTACTTCGTGGTGATGGAATGAGACACCGCCACCTTCAATTAAGTTGCGTGTCTTTGGTTTACCGATGTCATGTAAGAGCGCAGCTAAGCGAATGACAAGGTTAGGTCCACCAAGTCGCTCTTCTTGCGCGATTGCTTGTTCAAGAACTGTAATCGAATGTTCATAAACATCTTTATGGTGATGATGCTCATCAATTTCAAGTCGTAACTTAGGAATCTCAGGCAGGACCATCGCAGCAAGCCCGGTGTCGACAAGAATTGTGATTCCAATTCGTGGATTGGGCGACATAAGCAATTTGATAAATTCATCACGGATTCTTTCCGCAGAGATAATTGAGATCCGCGAAGTCATTGTCTGCATCGCAATCAAGACATCGGGATGAATCTCGAAATTCAATTGGCTAGCAAAACGAGCAGCTCGCATCATGCGCAAAGGATCGTCTGAGAAAGATTGTTGTGCACTTGCTGGTGTACGCAGAATCTTCTTCGCTAAATCATCAATGCCGCCAAATGGGTCGATAAACTTTGGTTCTTTAGTTGTTAACTCAAGTGCCATCGCATTGACTGTGAAATCGCGGCGAGAGAGATCGCCTTCGATCGTCTCACCAAATTCAACATCTGGTTTGCGTGAATCTTCTTCATACTTCTCTGTGCGATATGTAGTTACTTCAACAGTGGTATCGCCGCGTTTAGCTGCAACTGTTCCGAAGACAATTCCGGTTTCCCAGACGTTATCCGCCCAAGATTTGAGAATCTTCTTCGTCTCATGCGGATGCGCATCTGTTGTGAAATCCAAATCATTTCCAAGACGCCCTAGTAGAGCATCGCGCACTGGCCCACCCACTAGTGCGAGCTGAAATCCCTTGGCTTTAAATGCTTCCGCCAGAGATGACGCTAGCGGGGCTTGAGCGATGAGTGAGCGGATAGCCAATTCACCGGCTGCTCCCAAATTACTTTTCTCTGCGCTCACAATAGATAAGTTTAGTCGCGTACTCTTGTCTTATGACCCCGGCACCTAGTGCGGGCAGCGAAGGTACGAAGAAGAAGCGCAGACGTCGGCGCCCTGCTAATCGCTCCCCCCAAAATCAAGATACTTCGACCCCAAATGGTGCTCCTAGCGCGCCAAAGACGAACGCTCCTAAGAAGAAGGCGCCTGCAAAGGTTCCTTATGCCAAGCGCGTTGATGAAGTTAGCGCCGGAGGTCTTGTCGTCGATTCAACGGGAAAACTTGGCCTATTAATTGGTCGTCGCGATCTTAAAGATGCAACAGGAAAGAGAATTCTCTGGTCGCTACCTAAAGGACATATTGAAGATGGCGAAACTCCTGAAGAAGCTGCGTTGCGTGAAGTTCAAGAAGAGACCGGAATTGTTTCAGTTATTGAAAAATCTTTAGGTGTTATCGATTTCTGGTTTATGGCTGGTGGAAAGCGGATCCATAAAACTGTTCACCATTATCTTTTTAGAGAAAATGGTGGGTTACTTGCTGCACAAGAGAGTGAAGTCGATGAGGTTGCATGGTTCCCACTCGCAGAAATTGTTGATCGCCTTGCATACCCTGATGAGAAGAAATTGATTGCTCGTACGAATGCAACACAAGAGTTGGCACAGCTATGAGAAGAAATCTAGCCGCCCTCGTTCTGATTGCAGCAATCATTACTCCGCTCTCTCTTAATCAAGCATCTGCGGCAACACCTGTAATTCGAATAACTGATAAACCCCATACTGGATTTGATGGAAAGTTTCGTGATAATGAATTAGCAACTTCGCTTCTTCCTGACGGAAAACTTGGAAAGTTAGTTTCCTCATTTAGTAACGCTAAGAAGACGTGGGTTATAGATTCTGCACTGATCGCTGAAATTACAGATATGTCAGACGGATATTCATTTGATGGCAAAGAAGATAAAGATGGTGAGACCGCTGCAAAGAATTGGTTAGCGCGCCTCACTTATTCAATTGGGAATAGTCCAGTAATCGCACTTCCATTTGGTAATCCAGATCAATCTCTTGCAAAGCGACTTGCACCTAGCGAACTCAACTTTTACTCTGCATATGCAAAAGAGAAGTTAGAGCTCCAACTTGGAAGAGCGGTAAAGGCAGAAAACGGTTGGAGTAAAGGCTCATCTGGGCTTGCCTACCCGCTGCGTTCTATCTATACATCCAATAGACAAGCACTTACAGGGCTTTCATCTATCTCAACTTCAGAAGAAATTAGAGATCTTCGTGCACGTTTAGCCTTGATTATGAACCCGGATTTAGATCGAGTGGAACAGAGCCAATTCTCATATGCATCTGTTGAAGCGGTTAAGAAAATGATGTCAAAACTGCGTGTAAGTCCAGGGCGTTATCAATTGACTTCTACCAGTGCGAAGCTGCCGGTAACGCTCATCAATGACTTTGATACACCGACAGTTGTGAGCCTCTCACTGAGTCCGCAGAACTCACGTATGCAGCTTCAAGATATTAAAAAGATTGAGCTTGCAGCAAATTCGCGGCAGCAGTTGAGTATTCCGGTTGAGGTGCTTGCACCTGGCTCAACCGTTGTGATTGCACAATTTATGAATGTTAAAGGTCAACTCGTCGGAGAAGAATCCAAGTTAGATCTCAGCGCAACTATTATTGATTCCAGGGTTGCGTGGTTCACGTCAGCTGCCGCAATCTTCTTATTCCTCGGTGCTGTTACACAATCAGTTCGCCGAATTCGAAGGGGGCGTAAATGAAGAATAATGAACTCTTCCGCGCCTCTGGAATTATGGCGATTGGAACAATTCTCTCTCGCATCACAGGTTTTGTCCGCGCACTGTTGGCAGTTGCTGTATTAGGCACTGCACTCCTCGCAGACACTTTTAACGTTGCAAACACAATGCCCAATATTCTCTACAACTTACTTGTAGGTGGGGCGCTCACGGCAATCTTTGTGCCACAGCTTGTTAGATCGTTTTCAGATGAGGATGGCGGGCAGGGATTTGCATCGCGCCTTGTTACAACAATCTCCATAATTCTCTTGGCTCTTGTCGCACTTGGTGTTCTCTTCGCACCCGCATTAGTGCGCCTTTATGCGCCTGAGTTCTCTTCTCCTGGATTTGAAACAGAAGAAGCTATTGCAATTGCTTTCACGCGGTACTGCTTGCCGCAAATTTTCTTCCTTGGGTTATTTACAATGCTAGGACAAGTTGCAAATGCACGTGGCTCTTTTGCACCACTGATGTGGGCGCCAATCGCTAACAATTTAGTGGTTATCGTCGTCTTTACTGGAATGTTAGTTGTGCAGCGCTCTCTATCGCTCGACACTATTACTGATCTACAAGTGCAGATCCTCGGTTGGGGAACAACTCTCGGTGTAGTTGTGCAGGCGCTTATTTTAATTCCGGTTGTGAAGCGTTCGGGCATTCATCTACGTCTTATGTTTGGCGTTCAAGGTCTTGGTAAATCATTTGGCTTGGCAGGTTGGACACTTGTCTATGTACTTATCTCGCAACTTGGATATTTGGTAACAGTCAATGTTGCAACAAGTGCCGCCGTCCGAAGTGCACGAGCTGGAATCACAACAGGTGTTGGCTTCACACCATTTACAAGCGCTTATTACATAATGTTGCTCCCGTATTCAATTGTCACTATCTCTATCGTCACTGCGCTGCTTCCGCATCTCTCAAAGCTTGCGATTCAGAAAGATGTCGATGAAGTACGTAAGCAATTGATTCGTGCAATCCGTATGGTGGGTGTGGTTACTGTGCCGAGCGCAGTTGCCTTGCTGCTCTTTGGTCCACTTATGACCCAAGCTCTCTATCTAGGTATTCCACTAGAAGATGCGCGGTATATCGGCTTTGTTCTCTCTGCGCTCAGCCTTGGTCTTGTCGCATTCTCAATTAATTTAATTTTGATTCGCGGTTTCAATGCATTTGAAGATACAAAGACTCAAGTTGTCTCAATCTTTATTATCAACGTTATCTCAGTAGCGCTCTCATATGTATTCCTAGCAGTTCTTGATAGCAATTGGGTTACCGTCGGCCTCGGAGTTGCATTTTCAGTCAGTTATATCGTCGGCCTCTTTATTACGATCTCTCTGCTTAAGAAACATATCGGTCGCCTTCAGTTAAATGAGTTTGCATCCCAGCATGGCCGCCTCTTAATTGC
>CAESAG010000014.1_pt1 | contig 10027 bp, 6 predicted proteins | sample 7263621 | NCBI WGS metagenome assembly CAESAG01 (sample SAMEA6814139, study PRJEB35770) | uncultured Candidatus Planktophila sp. | biome: Freshwater; feature: Freshwater reservoir; material: water | place: Czech Republic | collected 2017-06-27 | depth 30m m | reverse complement strand
ATCTCGTAGCCGTGCTCACCGGTGTACCCAGTGCGACAGAGAATTACTTGTGCTCCAGCAATCTCCACATGAGCAAAGGCCATGTAATCCATTGTCGGATTAATTCCAAAGCTTCGAATCACATCAACGGCCTTAGGTCCTTGCAGGGCCAATACAGCAAAAGAATTATGAAGATTGAGAACTTCAAGACCTTCGGGCGCTTCTGACTTTAAGACTTCGACAACGGCGGTGGTATTAGATGCATTGGGGATGAGGAAGAAATCCTGATCTGAATTTCGATAGGCGATGAGGTCATCTACTACGCCACCATCTTCATTACAGAGCAAGGTGTATTGCGCTTTGCCATCGGTAATTCGATTGAGGTCGTTGGTAAAAGATTTATTTAAGAATTCGAGAGCTCCAGGACCTTTGACGCTGGCTTTTCCAAGGTGTGAAACATCGAAGAGGCCTACTCGTTCACGCACAGCGGTATGTTCTGCAAGAACACCAGCACCGGGATACTCGATCGGCATTAGCCAGCCACCGAAATCGGCCATCTTCGCCTGCAGATCGAGGTGCTTCTGATGCAAAGGTGAGTTTTTCACAGTGACAACTTACACTTGAGCACGACCAGAATTGCTCTTTCGCCATAGCAAGCCTTACAAGGGAGTCCACACATGACAGCCATTCGCCTTTCCAATGGGATTGTGAAAGACGATGTACTTGTCGTAGGTCTTTCTGCCAAGAGCGCAAAGGGCGCATTACAGATTGAGGCTGGCGATATAGCTCTAGATACCAAGGCGCTACTGCCGCTACTCAATGATGTCGGTGCCACAGGCAAGGCAGATGAAGTAATCAAGATTCCTGGAACAACTACACGCCTCATTGTTTTCACCGGTCTAGGTAAGAGTGCAACGACATATAACAATGAAGTCTTGCGACGCGCAGCAGGTGCTGCCACTCGCGCCCTTGCAGGAAATTCATCCGCAACAATCTCGCTACCAGCTAAGAGCGCATCAGCAGTAAAAGCTATCGCTGAAGGCGCAGCACTCGGAAATTACTCATTTACCGTTTTTCGAGGATCTACCAAATCGGCTCAGAAGGCTCCTCTGAAATCGATCACGATTCACGCCGAACTCGCTGCATCTGCAGAAGCGAAAGATGAAGTAAAGAGCGCGGAAATTCTGGCGCGTTATACAAATTTGGTTCGCGACTTAATCAATACTCCCCCTAGCCACTTAACTCCCGAGACTTTCTGCAAAGCAATCTCCGATGCAGTCAAAGAAGCAGGCGGCGCATCAATTGGTCTCAAAGTAAATGTCATGAACGAGAGTCAATTGAAATCAAAGGGCTACGGTGGAATTACCGCTGTAGGCCAGGGTTCTGTTAATCCCCCACGCTTATTGAGCATCACCTACACACCAAAGAGTGGCAAGGCGAAGAAGAAGTATGCATTTGTCGGCAAAGGAATCACCTTCGATACTGGTGGACTTGCCCTCAAGCCTGCACTTGGCATGGAAGCGATGAAGTCAGATATGAGTGGAGCGGCTGCTGTCTGCGCTGCAACGATTGCAATCGCTCTTCTGGAGTTGCCTGTTGCAATCGAGGCATGGGCACCGCTTGCAGAAAATATGGTTAGCGATACTGCGACACGTCCAAGTGATGTCATCACAATGTACGGTGGAAAAACAATCGAGGTACTTAATCCTGATGCAGAAGGCCGCTTAGTTCTGGGAGATGCTCTTGTGAAAGCGCAAGAGAGTAAAGATCTCGATGGAATTATCGATGTGGCAACTCTGACAGGTGCCCAGGTGGTCGCCCTTGGTACAAGAACTTCTGCAGTGATGACAAATAATGAAGAGTTCTCATCTCACTTTATAAAGTTGACCCACGTAACAGGTGAATCTTTCTGGCCAATGCCGCTTCCTGTGGAACTTCGTGCATCACTTGACTCTCCGATTGCAGATATGGCAAATATCGGAGAACGAATGGGCGGAATGTTGGTTGCTGGCCTCTTTCTCAAAGAGTTCATTGAAGAAGACCTTCCGTGGCTCCACCTCGATATCGCAGGACCTTCATTTAATGAGGGCGCAGCCCATGGCTACACCCCTGTTGGCGGCACTGGGGTCGCAATGCGTTCACTAGTTGAGATAGCTGCCTCCCAGGTCTAAACCAACCAGGTCTAAAGCCAACCAGCTCTAAATATTGGGAGTATCAGCCCCGGTTCCCGCGTTAGTAATGAGGCGCGAAGGCTGGCAAGATAGCCCCGTTGATGAATCATCTTGACCAGGCTTAAAGGAGTCACTCGGTGTCGAATTTCGATCTTGTAGTTCTTGGCGGTGGCAGCGGCGGTTACGCGGCAGCTCTTCGTGGAGCTCAGTTAGGTCTGACCGTAGCGCTCATCGAGAAGGACAAAGTTGGCGGCACTTGCTTGCACCGAGGATGTATTCCAACAAAGGCGCTCCTACATGCAGGCGAGGTAGCAGATAGCGCTCGCGAATCTGCACAATTTGGAGTCAATGCAACTTTTAATTCAATCGATATGGCTGGAGTAAATAGCTACAAAGATGGCGTGATTGCCGGTCTCTATAAGGGACTTCAAGGGCTAGTGAAATCTAGAAATATCACCTTCGTCGAAGGCGAAGGACGTTTGGTATCAAATAACACTGTTGAAGTAAATGGAACCCAGTACACCGGAAAGAACATTGTTCTTGCAACAGGTTCATATGCCCGCACACTTCCTGGTCTAGATATTGATGGCACAAAGGTGATCACTTCTGATCATGGAACAATGATGGATTACGTGCCACAAAGTGCAATTGTTTTAGGTGGCGGCGTTATTGGATGCGAGTTTGCTTCTGTCTGGAAGTCATTCGGCGCAGATGTAACAATCATTGAAGGCTTGCCTCATCTTGTTGCTCTTGAGGATGAATCATCAAGCAAGCTTCTAGAGCGTGCATACCGCAAGCGCGGAATCAAATTTGAACTTGGCGTTCGCTTTAAATCTCATAAAGTTGATGCAAATGGCGTCACAGTTACGCTCGAAGATGGGCGCGAATTCACGGCAGATATCTTGCTCGTCTCTGTGGGCCGCGGACCTGTAACCGATGGCATTGGATATCAAGAAGTTGGTATTGCGATGGATCGTGGATACATCACTGTTGATGATCATTGCCGCACAAATATCCCTGGAATCTTCGCAGTCGGCGACATCATCCCAACTCTTCAACTTGCACACGTCGGCTTCCAAGAAGGAATTCTCGTTGCAGAAACAATCGCTGGACTCAACCCACGTCCAATTAACTATGACGGTGTTCCACGCGTTACATATTCAGAGCCTGAAGTTGCATCTGTCGGACTCTCAACAAAACTTGCTAAGGAACGCGGTTACGACGTCGTCGAACTCGATTACAACTTAGCCGGTAATGGAAAGGCGCAAATTCTTAAGACTGCAGGTTCTATCAAGCTCGTTGCACAGAAGAACGGACCAGTTCTTGGAATCCATATGGTTGGCGCACGTGTTGGCGAACTATTGGCAGAAGCACAATTGATCTTTAACTGGGAAGCATCAGCTGATGATGTTGCTCCACTTGTACATGCACACCCAACACTGTCAGAGGCAATGGGCGAAGCTCATATGGCTCTTGCAGGCAAGCCACTTCACGCACACGGTTAAGTTAGAGGAGAAATAACTATGACATTCTCAGTCACAATGCCAGCTCTCGGTGAGAGCGTCAGTGAAGGAACAGTTACACGTTGGCTTAAGAACGAGGGCGATATGGTCGCTGTCGACGAACCACTCCTCGAAGTTTCGACAGATAAGGTCGATACAGAGATTCCATCACCTGTTGCTGGAGTTCTCTCAAAGATTGTTGTTGCAGTAGATCAGACTGTTGCAGTTGGTGCGGAATTAGCCGTAATCAATGATTCAGGTTCTGCAGCTGCTCCTGTCGCGCAAGTTGCACCAGTGTCCGAGCCAATAGCTCAGGTTCAAGTGGCAGATGTTCCAGCTCAACCCGTTACTCCTGCAGCTCCAACTCCCCCACCAGCACCTGCAACACCAGCTGCAAGTGGCGCCGGAACAGTCATCACAATGCCTGCTCTCGGTGAATCTGTCAGCGAAGGAACAGTTACACGTTGGCTTAAGAGCGTTGGAGATTCAGTTGCAGTAGATGAAGCACTGCTCGAAGTTTCTACAGATAAAGTCGATACAGAGATTCCATCACCCGTTGCAGGAACTCTTCTCGCCATTGATGTTGCAGTTGATACAACTGTTGCGGTTGGAGCACGTCTAGGATTAATCGGTACAAGTGGCTCAGTTGCTAGCGTTCCAGCACCAGTTGTGTCCGAGCCAATTGCTCAGGTTCCGGTGGCACAGGTTCCAGCGCAACCATCTACTCCAGTCGCAGTTCCTTCAACCCCAGCACCTGCGCCAGTAACTCCAGTCGTCGTGCCTACACAACCCGCTGATGCTTATGTAACTCCGATTGTTCGCAAGTTAGCTAACGATCTTGGTGTCAATCTTTCAACAGTTCGCGGCTCTGGAATCGGCGGACGTATTCGCAAGGAAGATGTCATGGCGGCAAAGCCTGCATCTGCACCATCACAGAGTGCACCAGTGGCAGCTGCTGCTCCTGCTGCACGACCTGCTGCACCTGTTGCCTCTCCACTTCGCGGAACGACTGTGACCATGTCACGTCTTCGCAAAGTTATCGCAGCTCGCATGGTCGAATCACTTCAAGTTTCTGCTCAACTAACAACTGTTATTGAGGTAGATGTCACCAAGATTGCTCGTTTGCGCGATCGCTCTAAGGCAACATTTGAAGCGCGCGAAGGCGTCAAGCTCTCATTCCTTCCATTCTTTGCAGTTGCAGTATGTGAGGCGCTTAAGCAGCACCCAGTACTCAACTCATCAGTTGAAGGCGATCAAATTATTTATCACGGCGCAGAGCACCTAGGTGTTGCAGTCGATACTGAGCGCGGACTACTTGTTCCAGTTATTCATAATGCTGGCGACCTCAACATGGGTGGCGTTGCTCGTAAAATTGCAGATCTTGCAGCGCGTACACGCGATAACAAGGTAACTCCTGATGAGCTTGGTGGCGGAACATTTACTCTGACCAATACTGGTTCTCGTGGAGCTTTATTTGATACTCCAATCATCAATCAACCACAGGTAGCAATCCTCGGACTCGGAGCGGTTGTTAAGCGTCCAATGGTTGTTAAGGGTGAAGATGGTGGAGAAACTATTGCAATTCGTTCAATGGTCTATCTCGGACTTTCCTACGATCACCGCGTTGTTGATGGTGCAGATGCTGCACGCTTCTTGGTCACTCTTAAGGAACGTCTCGAAGGTGGCGCATTCGAAGCGGATCTAGGTCTCTAACTCGATGACGTCACCTCAACGTATCGCCATCACTGGCGCGTCAGGCCTGATTGGTACAGCGCTCGTTGGCCATCTCAAAGCTGAGGGACATACAGTCCAACGTTTTGTTCGCAGACCAGTTGTTGCAGCAGATGAGATTCAGTGGGATCCACAGACTGGGTACGTTGATATTGAAGCTCTTCGCGGAGTCGATGCTGTTATTCACCTTGCAGGAGTTGGCGTTGGCGATAAGCGCTGGAGCAAGAAGTACAAGTCAGAGATTCTTAACTCTCGCTTACTAGGTACTACTGCAATAGCTAAGGCAGTTGCAGAAGTTAATCCCCAGGTATTTATCTCAGCAAGTGCTATTGGTTGGTATGGCGAATCCGGTAATCGTCCCGTTGTTGAAAGTGACCGCGTAGGAGATGACTTCCTTGCCGCTGTCTGTCGTGAATGGGAAGCAGCCGCTGATCTCGCTGGCTCTGTTCGCACAGTAAAAATCAGAACTGGCTTAGTGCTTGATCCAACGGGTGGAGCGCTCGGAAAGATGCTTCCACTCTTTCGTCTAGGTCTTGGTGGAAAATTGGGATCTGGAAAGCAATGGTGGTCTTGGATAACGCTGCACGATGTAATCCGTGCAATCTCATTCTTGCTTGATAGCAAGATATCTGGTCCAGTAAATCTCACAGCCCCAAATCCCGTAACAAATCAGGAATTCACATCAGCACTTGCTCGTGCCATGCATAGACCAGCGCTCTTTCCAGCTCCTGCACTCGGCCTAAAGATTGCACTTGGCGGATTCTCAAGTGAAATTCTTGGAAGCAAGAAAGTGATCCCACAAGTGCTGACAGATTCTGGTTTCACTTGGGATTACCCTCACGTGACAACCGCTCTGAGCGCTCTCATCGAAGAGTAATTTAACTTCGCAACAACTCCTGCGCCGCTAGGCGTCCAGAGAGAAGCGCACCATTTTGTGATGCCGAAGTTCTGAAATCTCCAGCGATAAATACTCCATCACTCATTCTTGAAGTTGTTGCGAGAGAGCCCCCAGGTGAGAAAATCGGTAGCGCCTTAGGAATCTCGTACTTCGCGATCAGTGGCCACGAGTGAGTTTCAGCTCCCCACAAAAGAGCTAAATGTCTACGAACTTCAGATTCAGATGCGTACTCAATCGTTGTTGTCGAAAGAAGGCTTCGGCCGATTGGCGCATAGGAAGAAATAAAGTTGGAGATCACCATCGAATTTACAACTGGGCCACGTCTTTGACCGTCGAGCAATAATCTATTCGACTCTGAAAAATCTCCCGGAACCTCGTGATACCAGGTGGTACATGGAGCTAATTTAGGCACGCTTGGAATATCCAAAAGTTGAGCCGATGTTGTTACATCGGTTGCGACAATCACTTGGCGATCGGAAAATTGAGCAAGAGAATCAATCTGAGAGTTGAGATGAACTCTCTTAATTCTTGTGGCAAGAAGTTGAGGAAGCGCACCTGCTCCCAATCGAGGCAGGCCCGGTTTTCCAGAGATGAAGGAACGAATAAGTTCCTTTCCTTGAACTGCGCCAATCTGATGTGGATCTGAGAGAAAGACGCCAGTTAAAAAGGGACGGAGAACTCGAGTGTAAAGATCTCCAAGATTCTCAAGTTCTTTTCCGACCGAGTTCTCATTGCGAGCTGAAGTAAAGAGGTACTGTGCAAATTTCACCTTCTCGGCCACAGTACCCGACTTAGGGTTGAGCGCACTCAAGGGGTTCTTGCGCGGATCACTGAGCGAGAATCGCTTATCTTCAAAAGATATATCTACAGAACGACTAGCGATTTGGAATTCAAGTTCATCGACTACGTTAAGCCTTTGAATTTCGGGATATCGCGCATTAATTAGCTGAAATCCCCGGTCGAGTGTGAAGCCATCAATGAGGTCAGTTGCTACGCGGCCACCGACACGATCGCTAGCCTCAAAGATTTCAACATCTCGACCAGCATCTTGCAGAGTCAGCGCAGCACTTAACCCAGCCAATCCCCCGCCAATAACAACAACAGGTTTATCTGACATTGATTTCACGCGCCAACTATCACGAAGGCCTACTTATTCTGAAGCTTAGAAGGCCACCAAATCTTCGGACCGATCTCATGCACAAGTGCTGGTACCAAGATTGATCGAACGATGATTGTGTCGAGAAGAACTCCGAAGGCAACTGCAAATCCAAGTTCCGCTAGTGGGACAAGTGGAAGCAAGCCAAGAACTGCAAATGTTGCCGCAAGAACAATTCCTGCAGAAGTGATGACAGCACCCGTCACAGTTACGCCCTTGATAACCCCTGCTCTGGTTCCAATCTTTTGAGACTCCTCACGGACTCGAGACATCAAGAAGATGTTGTAATCGATACCGAGTGCAACTAAGAAGATAAAGGCAAAGAGTGGGAATGAGTTATCTCCCCCTGCGAAGCCAAAGACATGGTTAAAGACCAATGCACAAACACCAAGGGTTGCGAAATAAGAGAGAACAACCGTTCCCAATAGAACTATCGCGCTGATGATGCTGCGAAGGAGCAATCCAAGAATGATTGTGATGACAAGGAGAATAATTGGGATAATTGTCTTGTTATCTCGATTATTCGCCTGACGAACATCGTAATAAACGGCGCTTGTTCCACCTACTAGTGCAGTGGAGTCAACAGCTTTCGCTAAACGCCTTAATTCGGGAACGTCATTTCCTGCCTCAACGCTATCTGGCGCTTTGTCCAAGGTAACGTTAAGGATTGCTCTGTTATTTACAATCTTGATAGCTGGTGCTGGCTTTCCTGGAATTGGAAGACCATCCATCATTGGAGTGATGGTCGAAACGCCTGGTGCACCCGTAAGAGCGGTTGTCACAGCATCAATCTTGTCGGCACTAACAACTACTTGAGTCGGATCCCCCTCACCACCTGGGAAATGCTTGAGGAGTAACTTCTGACCAACTACTGACTCGGGCTTTCCTGTAAAGGTATCGACTGTTCCAATTCCATCTGCCTTCAAGGTTGTTGATGCGAATGCGAAAAGTAGAAGCACCGAACCTGTAATTACCCAGGCCTTGCGTGGATTGCGACCGATTGCACTTGCGACTTTCGCCCAACTTCCTTCAAGAACATGGTCATCGCCATCATTTCTAGGTACACGTGGCCAGAAGACCCAACGACCGAAGAGAAGTAGTAGTGCGGGAAGCAAGGTCAAAATAGTAATCATTGAACAGACAATTCCGATTGCACCAATTGGGCCAAGACCTGCAGTATTTGTGAGCTGGCTAAAGAGCAGAACTAGGAGCGCAATTGCAACTGTTGAACCAGATGCAAGGATTGGTTCCCAAACTCCTTTGTATGCCGCACGCATCGCATCGAAACGATTCTCGTGGTGATGTAACTCTTCGCGATACCGTGCAATCAGTAAGAGCGCATAATCGGTAGCTGCACCAATAACGAGAACTGAAAGAATTCCTTGAGATTGTCCATCCACATCAATAATGTCTTCCTTCGCCAAAAGGTAAACAATTCCTCCTGCAGTAGAGAGTGCGAAGAGTGAGGAAAGTAGTGGAATGATCCAAAGGACTGGAGAGCGATAGACAATAATCAGAATTACAGCAACGACAGCCAAGGTCGTGAGTAAGAGAGTTGAATCAAGTGTTCCGAATGCTCCGAAGAGGTCGCCAAGTAATCCTGCTGGGCCAGTCACGTAATGGGTTACCCCATTGGCTTCAGCGAAAGGTTTGATATCTTCGCGAAGCGTTTCAACGATTGCTGGGAGAACTGGCTCGTCATTAGGTAGTAATTCAGAGATTGCATTTCCATCTAGTGGGACGTTTGCCAGAATCGCCTTTCCATCTTCAGATGGGAAAACTGAAATTGCTTGATCTGGTGCGATGAAATCAGAAATCTTCTTATCTGTATCCCCGAGAGTAAGCGCACCGACTCCTGCCATATGCTGATTAATAATTGCAAGGTTTTCAGGAGTTACCTTTCCTTCAAAGAGAATCAAGGTTGGGAAAGCAAATCCATCCCTCTCTGAAAATCCCTCGATGAGATCAGCCGCTTGGGTTGCCTCTGCACCCTTTGGCAAGAAGGAAGAGTTGTTATTCTCTTGAACAGATGTGAGCTTTCCGAAGAGGGGGCCGAAGAATCCGGTAATGATGAACCAGGTGATGACAACGAGCATCGCAAGGGCATAGGGCTTTCGGTTGGTTCGGGTTGAGGCAAGAGACATGGAGATGAAATACCTTTCAGAGAGACAAGCGCGAGATGCGATTGGCTAGGCGCCAAGCCTACCTTTACGCTGTACCTGTGCCAGTTGTAAGCGTCCCCCAAGGAGCGAAAATATCCGCTCATCCTCTCGAGGTGCAGCGCCTAGGAACTGTGGAATATCTAACCGCCCTGGAATTACAGCGAAAAATTCATTCTGAAGTAGTCAGCGGTACTACAAGAAATTCTCTCTTACTACTGGAACATCCATCTACATATACAGCAGGAAAGAGAACCAGTCTTGAAGAGAAACCAAGCGATGGAACTCCAGTAATCGATGTTGATCGAGGTGGAAAAATTACCTGGCACGGTCCAGGACAACTTGTTGGATATCCGATTATTAAATTGGCCAACCCTCATGAACTTGTTGGATTTGTTCGAGAAATTGAAGCTGCGCTGATTGAGATATGT
>CAESAG010000013.1_pt1 | contig 10196 bp, 10 predicted proteins | sample 7263621 | NCBI WGS metagenome assembly CAESAG01 (sample SAMEA6814139, study PRJEB35770) | uncultured Candidatus Planktophila sp. | biome: Freshwater; feature: Freshwater reservoir; material: water | place: Czech Republic | collected 2017-06-27 | depth 30m m | reverse complement strand
TGGAGCAGTTCTCTCCTTTGAACTCAAAGGTGGAATTGAAGCAGGAAAGAAATTCGTGGAATCACTTGAGCTATTTAGCCATGTTGCAAACATTGGTGATGTTCGCTCACTTGTTATTCACCCTGCGACAACAACTCACTCTCAGCTCAGTCCACAAGAGCAACTTGATGCTGGTGTAACTCCAGGATTAGTTCGCTTAAGCCTTGGATTGGAAAATATCGAAGATATCAAGAACGATCTTCAGGCCGGCTTTGAAGCAGCCAAGAAGTAAGTATTAAAGAAAGAAACTGCTAGAGAAAGAAACTGCTAGAGAAAGAAACTGTAGGCAAGCAAGAGGGCGCCGCATGCGAGTGAAATCGCTGCGGCGTTCTTGCTTTGCATCCAACTCTTTCCGGCGCTTGTAAATGAGAGTCCCAAGATGAGCACGCCCGGAATGATGAGCACCAAGCTCTTACTTAAATTTGAATCACTGCCGGTTTGATAGCGGAGATTGATTAATCCGACTGCAAGGGCTGCGTAAGCGCCCATACGAAAATTATTGACTCGATGCATATCCATGTCATAACGATAATGCAGATAATGAAGGAAAAGCAGAAGGGCGCCGGTTTCCCGACGCCCTTCCCTAATTAACTAATTAATTAGTGATCTGCTGCCATGCCTTCAGCGTGTGACTTCATGCGAGCGATCTTGAGAATTGTTAGACCGAATACACACTTAGCAAGTACGTCTGCAATTGTGTATCCAACCTGCACGCCCACGAATGATGAGGCAGTTGGATCGCCATTCATTCCGAGGATGTATGAAACTGGGTAAACGCCCCATGTAGCGATGAGAAGAAGACGTAGACGTCCGATTGTCTCTGCTACTCCAGCTGGCTGGCGCTCCAATGACTTTCCAAGCTCTACGAATAGTACGTAGAGGATGTAAAGGAATGGGATTGTTGAAAGAACACCGTAAAGGATTGCTGTGTTCTTATCTGATGAAATTTCACCTGGGTAACCAAGTGCGATCATCGCAGCTGATGCTGGAACTAGGCGCATGATAAGTGACTTAGAAACTTCCTTAGCAAGTGCCAATACAGCGATAACTTCTACGAGTAGAAGTGGAACAGTGAGAAGCCAGTCAACGTAGCGGTACGCCTCGTTGAATGCGCCCTGCTCGCCTGAAACATTTACAGTCATTCCTTCTGACGCTTCACCGAATGAGTTGAAGATTCGCCAGTAGTGGTAGCCAGCAATGAATGTAACCATTGATGACATCACTAGAGCATTGCGGTACTTAGGAAGAACGCGTGCCTGTGATACGAGGGTGTACACAGTACAAGCGAGCATTGAAATCAAACCGAATGAAAATACGTTATAAACGAGGTTCCATTGGTTGCTGTCGAGTGTTACTGACATGTATTAAGCCTCCGTGAGTGCTTATCGGTATGAACCAGGCGGTCCACACGTTCGGTTAGCCCTTGGGGTCCTCGAGGAACTCCAGCGGCCATCGACAGGAATAGTGTGCGCCTGATTTGGCGAAAACGCACGGGGAAAATGCGAGTGTTTTGCACTTTTATGGGGTGAATTGAGCGTGATTTGGATAGTTTTTGCCTTACGCGCCAGTAGGTACCCTTGCCAGATGATGGAGCAACTTTGGGACCTTAAGACACATAGGGGCTTCACTAGTCTGGCTATTTCGCGCTTCATATCCAATGTTGGCAACGGCTTCTCACCAATCGCCTTGGCATACGGTGTCTTAAGTCTTGAAGGAGCCGATGGAAGAGATCTCTCTATCGTTATGGCCGCTCGCTTTGTCCCATTGCTTGGCTTCATGTTATTTGGTGGAGTCATCGCTGATCGTTTTCAACGAAACCGATTAGTAGGCGGAAGCGACATGATTGGCAGCTTCCTCGCAGCAGTCAGTGCGATATCTCTTATCGTTGGATTCTCATCTGTCTGGTTACTTGCCACGATGGGGGCGCTCTTTGGAATACTTAATGCAATCTGGTGGCCGGCAATGTCTGGAGTTCTTCCTGAAATTTTGCCGAAAGAGAAGTTGCAATCAGGAAATGCAATTATTGGCCTAACAACAAATATCGGTTACATAGTTGGAACGCTCTCTGGTGGAGTTCTTGTCGCAACTATTGGGGCTGGTTGGGGATTACTTGCAGATGCAATCTCATTCTTTATCGCAGGAGTGATCGTCTGGTTCCTGCCAATCATTGGAAGAGCTAAAGATAAGAGCCCTGGAATCTTGCATGATCTGATTGTTGGTTGGCGTGAGTTCATCTCGCGCTCTTGGGTTATCGCGATGGTATTTGCCTTCTCGCTTATCAATATGGCATTTGAATCTATGCTCTCAGTTCTTGGTCCTTTGAATTTCAGCGATCCAGAGACTGGACCACGATTGTGGTCCTATAACTTAGCTGCACTCACAATAGGAATGCTGATCGGAGGGATTTGGGTTCTAAAGGTCAAATTCAAGAAACCGCTATTGGTTTCGATGATCCTGATCGCAATCTCATCAATTTGGGATTTTTCACTCGCGCTCGATCTTCCACTCATCTTTGGACTTATTGCAGGGGTCTTTTCTGGAATAAGCCTGGAAGTATTTATGGTTACTTGGAATACATCACTACAAAGCCATGTGCCTGAAGAGTCATATTCGCGTGTGAGTTCATATGACACTCTCGGTTCCTATGGAATTGCACCGCTTGGAATAGTCGTCGCTGGGCCTCTGGCGATGCATTTCGGTGTGAATACCATCCTCTTCATTACGGGTGTCACCACGCTTGTAGCTGCGTGCTTATCTCTTCTCGTGAAATCCGTACGGGAACTTGAAAACCCCTAGTCTCAAATCATCTAGGCTGGGGACATGACGAGCGAAGTAGTAAATCCACCACCTAAATTACGTGGCTGGTTTCATCTTGCAGCGACCCCTGTCGTAATTATCGCTTCGCTAGTTCTCTTCATCTTAAGTGGTGAACCATTTAAGTTGGCAGTCGCTCTCTACTCCCTGACAGCCATCATGCTCTTTAGCGTCTCTGCCATTTATCATCGCGTTCCATGGATTCCGCGAAAGAAAAAGATTTGGCGCCGGTGGGATCATGCAAATATTAACCTTCTCATCGCAGGGTCATACACTCCATTTGCTGTAGCACTTCTCGAGCCACGCGATAGAAATATTCTGCTCTCTGTTATTTGGATTGGCGCCTTAGCAGGTGTTGCAATACGAGTTTTCTGGGTGGGTGCACCTCGCTGGTTATATGTCGCTAATTATTTAATTCTTGGATGGGTCGCGATTATTTACACACCACAGCTCTATAAAGAGGGTGGTCTATGGGTGATAATTCCAATCTTGGTAGGCGGCCTGCTCTACTCAATTGGGGCAATCTTCTATGCGCTTAAATTGCCTGGACGCAATGCTAAATACTTTGGATTCCATGAGCTCTTCCATATCTTTGTGCTCGCTGCGTGGATTTCTCAGTATTTGGCGGTCTCTTTCGCCATTTACCGAAAGTAGGCAAATGCCCTAATCTTGGCCACGGGCAAAGGCAAGTCTTGGGCTCTAGCGAAGGGCAGCCCTTCGACGTAATGAATGAGAGTGGCGAAAGATGGCAGAGAAGAATTTCCGTAACTGGGTTGGATTCCGTGATGATTCAGAGCGCGAACCAGTAGCAAACCCTGTTGATCGTATTCGCGATCTTGAATCTCAATTAGCCGACCTTCGTTCACGTCGCGATATCACTGGTCTTTCACGCGAAGAGTTTGAAATTCTCGCAACCGAGACAGCGATGGCGATGATTAAATCTGCTCAGGCTCGCGAGGCAAAGGCTCATTCGGCTGCAGATCGCGTCCTTGCAGAATCGACACGTAATGCAAAAGATACTTTGGAAGGCGCAGAGACTAAGGCGCGCAGCATTCTTGCCGGTGCCGAAAGTCGCGGTCGTAAATACATTTCCGCTGCAGAACTTGAAGCTGCAGAACTCATCCGCGATGCCAGCCGTGAAGCTTCCGCAGTTGCCGATGCAAAGGTCCGCGAAGCTGAATCGGTTGTTGATTCAAAGCGCCGTGAAGCTGCCGCACTTGCAACTGCCGCACGTCGCGAAGCTGAGCGAATCATCTCTGAGGCATCAGGAAACGTAAATGACTTCCGTGCCTGGCTCGGGGATATGATCTCTGAATCAGAGCGCCTCTATCGTGCGCAAACTCAGGCACTTTCTGCGGCCGAAGCTGCAATTGCTCAATCACGTGAGAAGCTCGATTCATCTTTCACACGCCTAAGCCGTATGCAAGAGCTTGTTAGTGCATCAATTAATGAAGATGGAACTGTTAAGAGATCTGCTCCTATAAAAGTTGAGAGTAAGAGAACTGCGCCAGCACTAGATGCGCCAAAGAAGAGCTCCAAGACTCCGGCAAAGCGCACAGCTAAGAAGACAACTTCAAAGCGTAAGTAATTTCTATGGTTACCAAACGCGGTATCCAATACATCCCTGCAATCGACGGGTTACGAGCCCTCGCTGTTATTGCAGTTATGTTCTATCACCTAGGTTTCTCTTGGATACCAGGTGGATTTCTCGGCGTTGATCTCTTCTTTGTGATTTCAGGCTATGTCATCACTCGGCTCTTACTTGATTCAATTGCCCAGAGTGGCGGCTTAGATCTACGAGGTTTCTATATTGCGCGAGCTAGAAGGCTGCTGCCGGCTCTCTTATTTACCGTTGTAACAACCACAATCGCAATTGGAATCTGGGCACCAGATACCATCAAGCGCTTCGTATCAGATATGCCATTTGCACTAACTGGCACTATGAATTGGTGGCTTGTCGGTCGCCATCAGGATTACTTTGAAAGTATCGGAAGGCCCCCTCTACTTCAACATACTTGGTCACTTGCTGTTGAAGCGCAGTTTTACCTCGTCTGGCCACTGATTCTGTACTTCATTTTAAAGAGGCTCGGTAAGAATCGAATTCCATTTGCCGCGCTCACAATTGCAGCTGCATCAGGTATTGCACTTCTCTTTGTATCGCTCTCGCTCGATTCATCGAGCACTTCTGAAGTGAGCCATATCTACTTTGGTACAGATACCCACAGTATTGGACTCTTCCTAGGTGCTGCTCTCGCAGTCAGTTGGATTCCACAAAACTTTACAACTAGCCTGACTAAGCAGGCTCAGAACTTTATTGATGGCGTTGGTTTCTTTGGATTTATCGGAATCCTTGCAACATTCTTGTTTATTGATGAGAGCAAGCCAACTCTTTACAAGATTGCATTTCCTCTTGCTGCAATCTTTGGCGCTGCAATCATTATGTCTGTCGTGCACCCCGCTTCACGTTTTGCACCAATTCTCGAGAATCCAGTACTGCTCTGGATCGGCCAACGCTCCTATGCAATCTATCTCTGGCACTGGATCATCTTTCAAGTTACTCGTCCGACCGTTGATTTGGCGGGACAGACGTGGGCTCTTTACTCACTTCGTATCCTGATTGTCTTTGCTCTAGCCGATATTTCACTACGTTATGTTGAAATTCCAATCCGCAGAGGTGCAATTAAATATTGGCTTAAGGGGCTCAAGTATCGAACCAAGAGAGAGCGCACTCGCCAAACTCGTTTCTTTATTGCAATCTTCTTGCTGGTTCTTGCACTTGCTACCGTAGTCAGTATTCGTGCAATCTCAATCGGTAATGAGCAGAGAGCTGCCATTGAAAAATCACTCTCTACCCCCGATAAGCCGCTCGCTAAAGCAACAGAGGGTGGAATCTGGCTGACCGGAGATTCGGTCATCCTTGGAATCAGAACTTCCCTGAATGAAGTTGCACCGATATCCCTGATTAATGCGCGCATTGGGCGACAAGCGCCAGAACTCTTAGATGTCATGAAGCGCGATAAGGCGCTAGCAGGAACATCGCCAGTGATCTTCAATCTTGGCAATAACGGTCTACTAGATGCTGAAGTCGTTCGGGAAATCTTCGAACTTGTGAAAGAACAAACCTCAGTAATCGTTGTAAATACTGCCGTTCCACGGCCATGGCGAGATTCCAATAACTCGCTCTTGAGGCAAATAGCTTCGCAGTATTCAAATGTCAGGATGATCGATTGGAGCGCAATTTCAGATGGTCATCCAGAATATTTCGCCCCTGACGGTGTGCACCTTGTCCCTGCGGGCGTTGAAGCATACGTTGGTGAAATACGGAAGTATTTATAGTTACAAAGAAAAAACCCCAGCCGATTTCAGCTGGGGTTTTTTGCTAAATGCTTTATTCGAATTGACCTGCAAATCCGAATGGTGTTGCAACGCCGAGTGTTCCATCTGCGTAAACAGCTGATACTCGGAATGATGTAGATCCATCAGTTGCACCCTTTGCAAACTCTGCAGAGAATGTTGTGGCAGAAACTTCTGAAACTACCTTCCACTCCCCTTGATTTGAGCGAGTCTCAACTTTATATCCCTTGACATCTCCTGCTGGAGCCTTCCAAGTGATAACCATTACCGCCTTCGAGCTATCTTTCCAATTTCCTATAAAACGTGATGGTGCTTCACCTGTTGTTGCTGCAGGTTCTGCAGATTCAGTTGCTTCCATAGTTTCCTCTGGTGCAGCAGTTGCTTCTGGTGTCTCTGTCACTGCAGGAACTGGAGCTGGAGCATCATCGCCATCTTTATCAGATCCTGAGATTACAAAAGCACCGATAAGGAGAATTCCAACGAGTACTGCGAAGAGAACCTTCGATGAGCCCTGGCTCTTTGCCGCTGGCTTTGAAGTTGATGGCGCTTTTGCTGCTGGGCGAGGAGCAGCTGGAGTAGTTGAAACATTAACGCGAGAAGATCCACTTGATGAACCAATTGATGGAACTGGCGGAATAACAACCTGAGATGCTGAAGATTTGCGGACGGCAGATTTCTTAACTGCCTTCTTCTTAGTAGAACTCTTCTTAGCAGTTGTCTTCTTTACAGCAGACTTCTTAACAACCTTCTTCTTCGCCGCAGTCTTCTTAGTAACTGACTTTTTAACGGTCTTTTTCTTCGCCGCAGTCTTCTTAGCAGGAGACTTCTTTACAGCCTTCTTGACTGCTGACTTCTTGGCGGTTGATTTCTTCGCAGATGACTTCTTTGGTGCAGCTTTCTTAGCTGCTGACTTCTTCTTTACTGCCACGGTGATCTCCTTGGGTTAATCTCGAGTTAATGAGGTGTTGATAATTCGCCTTGGAATATAGGAGAAGTTTAGCCCAGGGTATTCAGCAAAGTGATCACATGAGGTGCTATCGCACGGAGTGATTTTCCTCGGTGGCTGATTGAATCCTTCTCTTCTGCGCTCATTTGTGCGCTTGAGATTGCGAAGCCGGCAGGCTGAAATATCGGGTCATATCCAAAACCGTGCTCGCCGATGGGGGCTAGCAAAATCGAGCCATGGAATTGCGCTTCTTCGCAGTGGCTTCGACCATCGGGAAGATAGAGAGCTGCAACGCAGGTGAAGTGCGCTCCACGTTGGTCTTCGGGAATTCCTTCTAATTGCTTAAGAACTTTCTCGGTATTGGCAACATCATTTCCATGTGCACCTGCCCAACGAGCTGAGAAAATTCCTGGATCTCCATTGAGGTAATCCACACAGAGTCCGCTGTCATCTGCAATTGCAGGGATTCCAGACGCGATGCACATTTCGCGTGCTTTTTTCAGAGCATTTTCTTGAAAAGTTGAACCGTCTTCGACAACATCATGAAGATCAGGAAAAGACTCAAGCCCAATTAATTCAATTTCTCCAGGTGCAATAGCGTCGAGAATTCTGCGGAACTCTTCTATCTTCCCCTTATTTCGGGTGGCAAGTAGAAGTTGGTGAGCCATTTATCGAGCGAGAGCTTTCTTCTGTAACTCGGTGAGAGTTGCAGAACCTGCAACCGCAAGATCAAGAAGTGAATCCAGTAGAGCCCGATCAAAAGGTGCGCCTTCTGCAGTTCCTTGGACTTCGATAAATCTTCCATCGCCTGAACAAACAACATTCATATCTGTCTCTGCGCGAACATCTTCTTCGTAGCAGAGATCGAGCATAGGAACTCCATCAATTATTCCAACGCTCACCGCAGCAACTGAATCTGCAAGAGGCTTTGCAGTCGCCTTTACATGGCCTTCCTTCTGCGCCCACGCAATTGCATCAGCTAGTGCAACATATGCACCCGTAATTGCCGCTGTTCGTGTTCCGCCATCTGCTTGGAGAACATCGCAATCAATGACAATGGTATTTTCGCCGAGCTCTTTCATATCAACAATGCCGCGGAGGGAACGACCGATGAGACGAGAAATCTCTTGCGTGCGTCCGCCTAACTTTCCTTTAACGCTCTCGCGATCTGAGCGAGTGTGTGTAGCGCGAGGAAGCATTGAATATTCAGATGTAACCCATCCGTTTCCTGAATCTTTTAACCAACGTGGAACACCTGGAGTAAATGATGCAACGCAGAGAACTCGAGTCTTTCCGAATTCAACGAGTACAGAGCCTTCTGCATGATCGAGCCATCCGCGAGTAATTTTGATTTCGCGGAGTTGATCTACTGAGCGTCCATCATTGCGAGCCATTGCATTCCTCATTCTCTGTGTTGGTAACTCTAGTTGTTAAAGATCTTGGTGCTGAACAGAACCAACTTCTGGTCCCAAGAATCGACGGGCTAGGGTTTCAAATGCCTTTGCATCGCCCGTTGCAAGGAACTTATGTGCAGCAGGTGATTCAGATGGTGCGCGCAGTAAATTCTGCTCGACAAGCACCCGGTACAAATCTTTAGCAGTCTCTTCAGCACTTGAAACCAATGAGACTCCATTGCCCATGACGTACGAGATAACTCCTGTCAGAAGTGGGTAGTGAGTACATCCCAAAACGAGGGTATCCACATCCGCATCAATCATCGGTTTGAGATATTCGCGGGCAACCTTGGTGATTGCATCCCCTGATGTTTCGCCGCGTTCGACAAATTCAACAAAGAGAGGGCAGGCAATTGATTCAATCTTTAGCTGTGGAGCTGCCGCAAAAGCATCGAGATACGCCTTTGAATCAATGGTTGCTCGAGTTCCGATGACTCCGACTCTTCCTGATCGGGTTGCTGCAACTGCTCTGCGTACTGCAGGTTGAATTACTTCAATTACAGGAATTGAATATCTCTCGCGAGCATCGCGCAACATTGCAGCACTTGCAGTATTGCAAGCAATTACTAAAGCTTTCACTCCTTGTGCAACAAGGAAATCTAAAGTTTCCAATGAGAAGTCGCGTACTTCAGCAAGTGGCCTTGGGCCATATGGTCCTCGCGCTGTATCGCCGATATAGAGAGTTGATTCGTTTGGGAGCTGATCAAGAATTGCCCTAGCAACTGTTAGGCCGCCGACGCCAGAATCGAAGATACCGATTGGGGCGTTACTCATGCGCCTAGTCTAACGGTGAGAGTGCGTTAAGCCCAAAGAGTTCCGTCGAGTCCTTCTGTGGCTTCTTCAATATCTGAGCCGTAAATACCAGTAGATAAGTACTTCCACCCCGCATCGCAGACGATAAATGCGATATCTGCATCGCGATTATCTTTTACCGCTTCATTGCCCATAGCAATTGCAGCATGCAAAATCGCACCGGTTGAGATACCTGCAAAGATTCCTTCAACTTCCAAGAGCTGACGTACTCGCTTTACGGAATCTTCAGCGCCAACAGAGAAGCGACGAGTTAATACAGAAGCATCGTAGAGTTCAGGGACAAAGCCCTCATCGATATTGCGAAGTCCGTAGACAAGCTCGCCATAACGTGGTTCGGCTGCAATGATCTGAATATCTGGGTTCTGCTCGCGCAAATAACGCCCTGCACCCATAAGAGTTCCAGTTGTTCCAAGACCCGCAACAAAGTGTGTGATTGTCGGAAGGTCTTTAAATATCTCAGGACCAGTGCCGTTGTAGTGCGCTGCTGTGTTTGCAGGATTTCCATATTGATAGAGAAAAACGTAATCAGGATTCTTTGCAGCAATTTCTTTTGCAACGCGTACTGCCTCATTTGATCCACCTGCTGCAGGAGATGAAATGATTTCAGCGCCCCACATCTCGAGAAGCTGACGACGTTCTGGGCTTGTGTTCTCTGGCATCACACAAATTAACTTGTATCCACGAACTTTCGCCGCCATCGCAAGTGAAATTCCGGTATTGCCGCTAGTTGGTTCAAGAATTGTTGAACCTGGCTTAAGTAGTCCATCTCGTTCTGC
>CAESAG010000012.1_pt1 | contig 10521 bp, 7 predicted proteins | sample 7263621 | NCBI WGS metagenome assembly CAESAG01 (sample SAMEA6814139, study PRJEB35770) | uncultured Candidatus Planktophila sp. | biome: Freshwater; feature: Freshwater reservoir; material: water | place: Czech Republic | collected 2017-06-27 | depth 30m m | reverse complement strand
TTATCTACTGGAGATAAACCCTTCCGCTGAAGTTCGAAATCGGCCATAAATTCTGGGTTGCCACCGAGCATGATGTCGGTACCGCGTCCTGCCATATTTGTAGCAACAGTAACTGCGCCCTTTATACCGGCACGCGCAACGATTGCCGCTTCACGTTCGTGGTGCTTTGCATTGAGCACTTCGTGTGGCACACCTGCCTTCTTCAAAAATGCAGAGAGTTCTTCAGATTTTTCAACGCTTACAGTTCCGACTAGAACTGGTTGACCTTTTCTGTGGCGCTCAGTGATATCGCGTGTAACAGCTGCAAACTTTCCAACCTCTGACTTGTAAACCAAATCTGGCTGATCAATACGTTGCATGGTGCGATTTGTTGGAATTGGAACGACGCCTAGCTTATAAATTTGATGGAATTCTGAGGCCTCTGTCATAGCAGTACCAGTCATACCGGAAATCGTCTTATAGAGACGGAAGTAATTCTGCAGCGTGATTGTGGCAAGGGTCTGGTTCTCATCTTTAATATCGATCCGCTCTTTAGCTTCTAGAGCCTGGTGAAGGCCTTCGCTATAGCGACGGCCAGCAAGCATGCGACCTGTGTGCTCGTCAACAATCAGGAGCTCGCCATTCATGACCACATAGTCTTTATCTCGCTTGAAGAGTTCTTTAGCTCGTACAGAGTTATTGAGATAACCGATAAGCGTCGTATTCGCTGCCTCGTAGAGATTCTCAATTCCTAGAAGCTCTTCAACCTTTGTGACACCGTCTTCGAGAATGCCGACTGTCTTCTTCTTCTCATCTACTTCGTAGTGCGCATCGCGCTGTAGCTTTGTAGCAATATTTGCAAATTCAACGTACCACTTGGTGGCCTTATCTGCAGGTCCACTGATAATCAATGGCGTACGGGCCTCATCGATGAGAATCGAGTCCACTTCGTCAACTACTGCAAAGAAGTGATCTCTTTGCACGCAATCTTCGAGAGACCAAGCCATATTGTCGCGAAGGTAATCAAATCCAAATTCATTATTTGTTCCATATGTAATGTCAGACATATATGCAGCGCGACGCTCTGCGGGAGTCATGCTGTTGAGAATTACTCCGACGGTAAGTCCTAGGAATCGATGAACTCGACCCATCCACTCGCTATCGCGCTCTGCTAGATAATCATTGACGGTGACAACATGCACACCTTTGCCAGCAAGAGCATTGAGGTATGACGGAAGAGTTGCGACGAGAGTCTTTCCTTCACCGGTTCGCATTTCAGCGATATTTCCGCGATGAAGCGCTGCTCCACCCATTATCTGCACGTCATAGTGACGTTGTCCCAGTGTGCGCTTTGCAGCTTCACGAACTACAGCAAAAGCCTCAGGCAGTAAGTCATCAAGTGTTTCATCTTTAGCTAGCCGAGATTTAAATTCAAGAGTCTTACCTCGAAGTTGGTCATCGGTAAGAGGAGAAATGGAACTTTCAAAGGCGTTGACCTTGTCGACTATCTTGCTCAAGTCGCGAAGGATTTTTCCCTCGCCGGCTCGCATGATGCGGTCGATAATTGAAGCCATATCTCTACCTTCCAATATGCCAAAAGCGGTCAGCCCTTTCGAGCCCCCTTATCGTAGAGGTTCTGCAACACAGGCTGTTACAGCGGCCGCAACGGTAATCCCCCCAGTACGCAGGGCACGCGCTGCCTCATGTAGGGTCGACCCGGTTGTGACCAGGTCGTCAATTAATACCGCCTGTCCACTGAGAAATCTCAGGGAAATCAGAGCCTCATCTAAATTTATAGCTCGATTCTTTGCATCCAAATTCGATTGATCTCTGACTTTGCGAGTATGCGCCAAAAGTTCTTCGGTTGGAATATTTAAATTCTCACCCGCAGATCTTGAAAGAGTTGAGATGAATTGGCGTCCTCGTTTACGCGCAACGCTCTTTCGTGACGGAATTGGTACGAGAAAATCTATTTGATGTTGCGATACAGCACCACGAAGTGAATGCAGGAGGGCAGAGGCTAAGAGATTATCGGCAAGTTGCAAACCGTTTTCCTTCGCACTTAAAAGTACTTTCCCTGCAATTGGTGAATAAGGTATTGATGAGTAGATAGGAAACTTCTCTTTTGAGTGCGACCAGGTCTTTATCACTCTGGGATGCCAGAACTTTCTGCACTGAGAACATAGAGAAATTCCCAGCTGATTGCAGCCTAGGCAACGTACTGGAAAAATCAACTCTCTTAAAGATTCAATTGAATTCACGGAACTATATTGCTCGATGTGAAGAGTTGAGTTAGATAGGGAAATTCTCCTGGTGGAAATCTTTAGGAGTAACCTTTATCGGACGCGCATTAATGGAATCTCCGGCCTTGATTGGCAAGGTGAGCACGAAATGCGCTCCTCTACCTGGGCGGCCCCACGCATCAAGTTCACCATTGTGAAGTCGGGCATCTTCTAGAGCGATAGAGAGGCCAAGACCTGTTCCCCCGCGAACGCGTGCACGAGAAGGATCTGCTCGCCAGAAACGATCAAAGACTCGAATCAATGCAGATTCATCAAGTCCAGGACCTTGATCACGTACACCAATTCCTACTTCAGAATCAGTTGAAAGAACTGTGACCACAATTGGTTTTCCTTCAGAGTGATCTAGGGCGTTGGAGAGGAGATTTCGCATGATTCTCTCAACACGACGGATATCAGCTTTGATTGTTACAGAGTCATGTTCAGACTCAACTTTAATTTCAGGTGTCGTGAAATCACTAGCGATATCGAAATCTTTTGCACACCTTTTAATGAGCGAAATGACATCGAAATCGACTGGTTCCAAGATTGCAACTTCTGCATCAAATCTACTTACTTCGAGTAGATCCTCAAGTAAGCGCTCAAAACGATCCAACTGGGCGACTAAGAGCTCTGAACTGCGAGCCACAAGTGGGTCGAAAGAATTTCTCTGATTATGAATCACTTCAGATGCCATGCGAAGCGTTGTTAATGGCGTACGAAGCTCATGGGTAACATCCGAGACAAAGCGTTGCTGCACGCGAGATAAATGCTCCAAACGAGTAATCTGCTGTTCAATTGAATGAGCCATCTCATTATAGGAATTTGCCAAACTAGCCATCTCATCTACTGATTCAACTTTCATGCGCTGGCTAAAATCACCTTGAGTAAACTGAGTTGCAACTCTGGCAGCTTCACGAACTGGACGAACAACCTGACGAACGACGAGCCATGTAATGAGTGCAATGAGAAGTAAGAGAGCTATACCGGTTAAAAGAAGTGAATTCTTGATCAGATCCATAGTTGCACTTTGGCTCTTAAGCGAGAAGACGATGTACATCTCATAACGCCCACCTGTAGGAATTCTTACCTTCTTCCCCACAAATAATGAGTCAACCGTTGCACCATTGTTATATGTTGCAACGGCATATCCATATTGAACCTTTGTATTCTTCTGCACCTTTTCTCTTAAATCGACCGGAATTGAATTGGTCTGAATAATATTTGAAGACATTTCATATGAATTGGTGGATTTCTTCGCTCCGGGAGTCTTTACAAAGATTACTTCTCGGCGCTCTTCGTTAATTCCTTGTGTCGATGTATTAACTACAAACTCTGCCAATACTCGTTTACGTTCGGCCACGCTCATGCCTGCTGAAACAAGCATCTGATATTCGGCGTTGAAGAATGTATAGCGAGATTCCGCAAGCGAAGAGTTAAGGCTGGTGGAGCGAATTCCATCTGCAAGTCTGGAATAGAGAGCAGAACCAGTAAGCCACACAACTCCAAGTGAAAGTAAAACAGTTGAGAGAATGACTTTTGTGACTAGCGAATGTTGCAGTGCGTACCGTATGCCTCTCATTTTAGGCAGTGCCGCCTGCCTTATATCCAACTCCGCGAACAGTCATGACAATCTCAGGATGTTCGGCATCGTGCTCAATCTTTGACCGAAGACGTTGAACGTGAACATTTACAAGTCTGGTATCGGTTGTCTGCCGGTAGCCCCAGACTTCACTCAAGAGCGCATCACGTGTAAAGACTCGGCCTGGATCTTTTGCAAGAGCAACTAAGAGGTCAAATTCAAGTCGAGTTAGCTGAATTACATTGGCACCCCTGCGCACTTCGTGCGCAGTTACATCAATCGATAAATCTCCGATTGCCAAAAGCCCTGTCACATCGGTATGAGTTCTGCGAAGTCTTGTGCGAATGCGAGCAACTAGTTCTGCCTTATCGCGGAACGGTTTCTGCATGTAATCGTCCGCTCCTGCTTCAAGGCCGCGCACAATATCTTGCGTCTCACCTTTGGCGCTGAGCATCACGATTGGGACCATCGACTCTTTTCTAATGAGTCGGCAAACTTCGATTCCATCTATTCCGGGAAGCATTACATCGAGTAAGACAAGGTCTGGAGGATTATTTCTAAATACCTCCAGAGCCTCATCTCCACGACTTACAAGATCAACATCAAAGCCAGAACTCGTGAGAACAATTCCAAGCATCTCTGCAAGGTCTTGATCGTCATCGACGACCATGATGAGTGTCATGAAATATCAGCGGTTCTTTATGAACCGTGCTCCCATGAGTTGAGGTACATATCTTGTGCTGGTGTAAGTACATCGATACGTCCACCCATTGAAATGAGCTTCAGTTTTGCAACTTCCTTATCGATATAAGTTGGCACTTCGTGAACGCCAGCAGTTAGATTCTTAGCTTCCTTTACAAGATATTCAGCAGTAAGTGCTTGATCAGAGAATGACATATCCATAACTGATGCTGGGTGTCCTTCAGCTGCGCCTAGGTTTACAAGACGTCCTTCTGCGAGAAGAAGTAAGCGGCGGCCATCCTTCATGACGTATTCATCTGTCTGGTGGCGCATCTTGGCATTCTTCTTTGTTGAATTCTGCTCTAGCCATGCAACATCAATTTCGATATCGAAGTGACCTGAGTTGGCCATGATTGCGCCATCTTTCATGACTGCGAAGTGCTCATCACGAAGTACATCGCGGTTCCCTGTCACAGTGATGAATACATCACCGATTTTGGCTGCATCCACCATTGGCATAACGCGGAAACCTTGCATCATCGCATCGAGAGCTTTTGTTGGATCTATCTCTGTGACAACTACATCTGCGCCCATGCCTTTAGCGCGCTCTGCAACACCCTTGCCGCAATATCCGAAGCCTGCTACAACAACGATTCTTCCTGCGAGCAAGAAGTTTGTTGCGCGAAATACTGCATCAAGAGTTGATTGTCCTGTGCCGTAACGGTTATCGAACATGTGCTTGGTATCAGTGTCATTGACAGCGATCATTGGGAATGTGAGAGCACCATCTTTTGCCATCTGATTTAGGCGGATAACGCCTGTTGTTGTCTCTTCGCAACCACCAGCGATATTTGGAAGAAGTTCCTTACGTGTTGTGTGAAGAGTGTTAACGAGGTCGCAGCCATCATCGAAAACTTGGTGAGGTTCGATATCAAGGGCTGCATTGATATGTGCGTAGTAGCCATCGCGATCAACTGAGTTGCGAGCAAAAACTGAGATTCCATACTCGTGAACGAGAGCCGCAGCTGTGTCATCCTGTGTAGAAAGAGGGTTTGATGCACAAAGTGCGATATCCGCACCTCCTGCTTTAAGTACGCGCATAAGGTTTGCAGTCTCTGTTGTGACATGCATGCAAGCTGCAATACGAACGCCAGTAAATGGCTGTGACTTTTCGAAACGCTCACGAATTTGTGCAAGAACGGGCATATTACGTTCAGCCCATTCAATCTTCTTACGGCCTTCGGCTGCAAGTGATGCATCGGCAATATCGTGCTTTGGAATTGTTGTTACAGGTGTCATTGAAATTTCTCTCCCTAATATAAAAACGGCTGTTTTTTCGCTTGACCTTCGGCGTAGGGCTCTACTGTGCTAGTCGGCTATAGGAGTAGCGTACTAGTTAAGGGATTAATACGAGGATGTCGAGGTCCCCTCGGATGGTGTTAAGTACATCATCTCGAACCTTTTTCATACGGGCTTCCGTTGAAGCCTCAACGTTGAGTCGAAGGAGTGGCTCCGTATTAGATGCTCGAAGGTTAAACCACCAGGTATCCCCATTAATAGTAAGTCCATCGAGATGATCGACTTCTACTCCATCCTTCTTTCCATAAATTTTCTCGACTAGAGCCATCGCAGCTTTTGCATCAGAAACAGTCGAATTTATCTCGCCACTCGAGTGATAACGATTAAATGATGAGAGAAGTTTGGAAAGTGAAGTGTCTGTTTCACCAAGTGCTGCAATTGCATGAAGAGCAGCGAGCATTCCAGAGTCGGCCTTCCAAAAATCTCTAAAGTAGAAGTGACCCGAGTGTTCTCCCCCAAAAACTGCGTTTGTTTCAGCCATTAGCTTCTTGATGTAGGAGTGGCCAACACGTGAACGAACAGCTGAGCCGCCATTTTCTTCAACAACTTCTTTAACGGCACGCGATGAGATCAAATTATAAATAATATTCGATGACGGATATCGCTTTAGTTCTCGCGTTGCGATCAGCGCTGTGAGAGCAGATGGGTTTACCAAGTCTCCCTTTTCATCTACGAGGAAACAGCGATCGGCATCGCCATCAAATGCGAGGCCAATATCTGCCTTATGTTTCTTTACAGCCTTTTGTAAATCAACCAGATTTGAAGGTTCGATTGGATTTGCCTCATGGTTTGGGAATGTTCCATCCAATTCGAAATACATTTCGATAACTTCTGCATTAAGTCTCTTAAAGACTGCAGGTGCTGTGTAGCCACCCATTCCATTTCCTGCATCTATCACTATCTTAAGAGGGCGAATTTTGGAGACATCGACCAAAGTTAAAAGGTGATCGACGTACTCTTCAAGGAGATTCTGGCTTTTCTCCACACCAAGATTGCGCATCGCCATAGGAGTTCCTTCTATAACGAAGTTTTCAATGGTCACAAGTCCAGATTCTTTTCCTATTGGACGTGCGCCACTAAGGCAGAGTTTAATTCCGTTATATGCAGCTGGATTATGGCTGGCGGTAAACATTGCACCCGGAAGATTCAACTTTCCTGATGCGAAGTAGAGCATGTCAGTCGAGGCCAACCCAATTCGAATGACGTCGAGTCCTTGAGATGTCACACCTGCTGAAAATGCACTGGCAAGAGTTGGCGATGATGGACGCATATCTTCGCCGATAACAACTGTGCCAGGCTCGCGTTCTATCTCAAGAAACTTAGCCACTGCTACGCCGGTTGCGAATGCGAAATCTGGAGTGAGTTCCTTATCCACTAATCCACGGATGTCGTAGGCCTTGAAGATTGAATTACTCATGTCTCTATCGTAAAGAGAGTTCTATCTAGATGAGAAATTAGGAGGGAACAGCGCGCAGATGCCCGCGTCGGCCCACGCTTGAATGTGACTGAGTTGTTGCAGGCGAGGCTTGATCTACGAGAGCACTCTGCGCAACTTCTCGTACCGCATCGGCGATCGCCATCAAGTCATCATCACTTGGACCTGCTTGATTCTCATCAACTGCTGGACGAATCACGTTCCAGCCATTTGGAACAGTCAATCGAGTCGAATGCTTATCGCATAAATCGTAAGCATGGGGCTCTGAGAATGTAGCGAGCGGTCCAAGTACGGCAGTGGATTCAGAGTAGATATAGGTCAGAGTCATCGACGCAACCGAGGTACAGCTGACACGCGAACACGTGCGTCCTGAACGAAGGTGTGAACTCATGAGTAGAAGGCTATCCGTGCAGAGTTAAAAGTTAGGGAATTAACACACTTATATTTGAAGAAGGAATAGAGGATTTCGTGAGCACGCTGCCGGGAGCCAATGGGATATATCCAGAACCGCTCTTAGAAGAAATTAAAGCTGCACCGGATGTGCCTTTCGAAATATTCGTGAAGGTTACAGAGCGGGTAGATGCGGGCACTGCATAAATGGCTATATCTTCTCCGCGAATTTCAACTCGCTTTGATTTACCACTGCTTGAAAGTAAATCTAATGTCACGTCAATCGATTTTCCCGTGAAGACCAGGTTCGGTGCCAGACCATTTGTGGCGAGCGTGAACTTCTGCAGATCGGGAGCAGAAGTGCTCCAGATGAAGTCACTCTTGCCTTGCACAACCGTCTGCGTAAAGACTGATCCAAGAATTGGCTGATCTGAACTTATGTGGAGTGCAAATTTTCCAGAGGCCATCTTGATCTTCATTGGAATTTCTATAACTTTCTGATGCGGAACTACCTTGCCGTTGATACCAATCGGCGAGAATGTTCCATCGGTTGATCGAATCTCTGCACTGATTCGTGCATCGATGGCACCTGGTACATAAAGCCGAAGCGTGTGTGGCGTCGCTACATTTCGATTAACCTGTTGTGGAATCGCTGGAATCTGAAGCACTTTTGTTGGATCTCCAGTTGAATTGAGAAGATCTCCGCCCAGAGATTTCAAACCACGCCCACGTTCATCAATCACAAATCCGTTGACGCGACCTGATTTTGGTTTGATATGGATTGCAATCTTCTTTGAGCCTGGCGCCAAGGAAACTAAAGGAAGATTGAGGAAGGAATTTGCACCAACCACGATATCGCGTGGAGTTATTGCTCCATTCTCTGTAAAGACGTTTACCGTAATAACCGCTTTTCCAAGTCCACTATTAACTAAATTGAGTGATCCCTTTGATGTGATATCCGCCGTTGCTCCAACAAACCACTGAGATGTAATCGGACCTGTACATGGCGCAGCCCCAGCCCAAATGCCTTTTCGAGTCTGCCAAATCACCGGAGTAACTTCACCGCTATCAATTACTGCAGATTGTGAAGAGATCGCATATCGACTAATTCCAGCAGATCGAGTCTTCATCGATTTGGTGCCGGTCTTTCGAATCTCCGCCTTTCCATTGGATAAAGAGATTGCGCTCGATAAACCGGAAAGATTGGGTGGGCAGACAACAGATGGATAGCTCTCGTTGAACTTGCTTGTTGAAACAGTCACATTAAGAAGATTTCCGATAGCAAGAGAGGCAGCGGTTGCAAGAATTAAGAAGAATGTGCGCTCGGTTCTCATGCCAGCACCTTCTCGGAAATCTCGCGCTTTCTGCGCCCAGCAGGAAGAGCAAGCACAACAACAGTAACCAGAACGATCACAAATAGAGAGATCCATGCGCGACGGCTAGTTCCATCGTGGAAGACTGTTATCTCCCCAGCACCGGTAACTTCAAAAGTTGGCAATCCATTTGTATCTTGAATTCGTGCACTTCTGAACCCATCTTGATAAATTCGCCAGCCATTGCTGAAATTTTCCGTGATTGTCACGGTTCCGGGTTCGGGAACTGTGGCCTTAATTCCCCTGCTCTCTAGAATAGAAATCTTTCCGGAATAATCCGCGAAGATTAACTTTCCAGTTGGTGCAGTAACTTTCCAGACGATTCCCGCCTTAGTTGCCGAAGTTCGAGAAAAGCCTCCAAGGCCATCAATTGTCTGCACTACTTCGTCGATTACAGGTCGCTTCAAAAATACATATTTGATTCCATAGGTTGCAAAGACGTTGCTTGAAGTGACTCCTGTGTTGTCTATGAGTCCCTCTACAGCCCAAGAAATAATTTCGGAATTTTCTGGGGCAACATCAGGGTCCCCAAGAGTTGCGTCCGCGCCTCTTGAAACGAAATATGAAAGTGATATCTGTTCTCCATTTGAATAAGGGCGCAGCACTAGAGTCTTACCACTCTTCTCAACAGAGAGGTAAGCAGGTAAAACTTTTTCAGAACCGCTACGTAGCGGAGAATCAGACCCCGCTGAAATCAGCCAAGCGGTAGACGTTGCGCTATAAACAATAGTAAGAATCAAAACTGCTGCAACGGAAATGTGGCGGTAATTTAGATTCGACTGCTGAAGTCTTGAGCTGATCTTGTCGAACATGACAATGCCCGATGTAATTGAAAAGATTGTTGCGAGTGCAATGAAGACTCCAGGAAAAACTCTCGAATTCATAGTGGAACCACTGCTTGGGAAGACAAGCGCGCTGGCTAGTGTTCCGGCGAGGAGAAAGATAATGCCCGGAAGCGCAAATTTACGGGCTGCCGTAGTTGAGAAAAATGATAAGAAGAGTATTGCTGTTATTGGACTAATGCTCCACCACGGTAGAGATCCTGGTCCCCCAGGATTTCCAAGGAAGGCAAGGTTTGGCCCTCCACCTGGAATCGTGAGTCCAATCTCCAGAAAAAGCCTTGTTGGATGTCTTAAAAATCCAAGAGAGTTCGGCGCTGCGATCAGGAAAGGAATGAAGAAGAGAGCGCCTCGTCTAGATGCTCGCTGAATGAAGAGCTGATCCCTTAAATTGCTTCCAGACTTTTGATAATCCATAAGCAAGAAGATGGATGTAGCAATAATTAATATAAGCAGGATTGAAGGATTAAAGAGAAGGAGTATTCCTACAAATAATGCATGGCGATAAAGGCCGCGCCAGCCCCACTTCTCAATTTCTATCCAGTGCTGAAGTTGTCGAATGACGATTGGCAGTGAAATGAGCGCTACCAATAGGCCCAGTCTT
>CAESAG010000011.1_pt1 | contig 10598 bp, 8 predicted proteins | sample 7263621 | NCBI WGS metagenome assembly CAESAG01 (sample SAMEA6814139, study PRJEB35770) | uncultured Candidatus Planktophila sp. | biome: Freshwater; feature: Freshwater reservoir; material: water | place: Czech Republic | collected 2017-06-27 | depth 30m m | reverse complement strand
CAAATGTCATCGGGTCAGCTATGTTCTTCCTTGCTCTCGCAATTGTGATCATCGGACAATTTGTAGGACGCAAGCGCAAAGTTTCATGACGCGTGAGCTGGTAATCCTGGGATCAACAGGATCCATAGGAGTCCAAGCGCTCGAGATCGTTGATGCAAACCCATCTCTCTTTACTGTTACTGCCATAACGGCTGCTGGATCAAACCCAGATTTACTCATCGAGCAAGCTAAGAAATACAAGGTAAAGATTGTTGGCGTTACAACGAACGCGCAAGTGATTCGCGACGGCCTTCCTGGTGTTCAGGTTATCGATGGTCCAGGAGCATCCACTGAAATTGCAGCAATCACCTGCGATGTGGTGCTTAATGCAATCACCGGATCCATCGGATTAGCGCCAACGCTTGCTGCACTCGATGCAGGAAATCGAGTAGCGCTTGCAAATAAAGAGTCACTTGTTGCCGGCGGGGATTTAGTTATCTCTCGTGCAAAGGAAGATCAGCTACTGCCTGTTGATTCCGAACACTCTGCAATCTGGCAGGCGCTCATTGGTGAGAAGAAGTCAGAGATTTCAAAACTTATTTTGACTGCAAGTGGTGGACCATTCCGCGATCGCGAAGACCTTTCTCAAGTAACTCTTCAGGAGGCCCTTGCCCACCCAACATGGGCGATGGGCCCCGTTGTCACAATTAATTCAGCATCTCTTATGAATAAGGGCCTTGAGATAATTGAAGCCCATTATCTCTTTGATATTCCATATTCAAAGATTGAAGCGGTGATACACCCGCAATCAGTTGTGCACTCGATGGTCGAATTCGTTGACGGTTCAACAATCGCGCAGGGTTCACCGCCGAATATGAAGGGTCCAATCTCGCTCGCAATTAACTATCCAAATCGAGTTCCTGGCGCGACACAACCAATTGATTGGAAGAGTTCACATATCTGGAACTTCGCACCTATCGACGATAAGCGCTTTCCGGCGATCGCACTTGCTCGTCGTTGTGGTGAAATTGGGGGAGGACTCCCAGCAATTTTTAATGCTTCTAACGAGGTTGGTGTGCAAGCCTTCATCAATGGCGAGATCTCCTTTACAGCAATTATCGAAGTCGTAATCGCGACTGTGGAAAAACTCACCACAACTGGAGCGCAAAAGCTTCGCGATCTTCACGATGTCAGTGCGATAGAAGAAGATGCTCGACATATCGCACTCGAAAATGTAAAGAAGGTATCTGCTTAATGGAAATTCTCGGAATCCTCGCCTTTGTTGTTGCACTTCTCTTTTCGGTGATGGTCCATGAATTCGGCCACTTCTTAACTGCCAGAAAATTTGGAATGCGTGTATCAGAATTCTTCCTTGGCTTTGGTAAGCGCATCTGGTCATTTACTCGAGGCGAAACCGAGTTCGGTATCAAAGCAATTCCTGCTGGCGGTTACTGCCGCATCGAAGGAATGACTCCCAGCGATCAAATGCCAGCGGGTGAAGAAGGGCGAGCATTCTTTGCAGCATCCTCGCTCAAGAAACTTGTTGTGCTCGGGGCTGGATCCTTTGCCCATTTTGCCCTTGGCTTTTTACTGATCTTCTCAATCTTCTTTGCAGTTGGTTTCCAAGCACTCCTTCCAGATATCACTGAAGTCTCACCAAAATCTGCAGCAGAAGCTGCAGGATTTAAAGCCGGCGACCGCATTCTGACAATCGATAAAGATGAAGTAGATAACTGGGCTAAAGATTCAAAGAAGATTGGAGAATCGAAAGGTCGCGAAATTACATTTACAGTAAAACGTGGCAAGGAGATTCTTACTCTCAAGGCAAGTCCTCAATACCTTGAAGAGGAGCAGCGCTATCTCCTTGGTGTGGTCACTAAAGTTGGAATCAAGCGAGAAGGATTTCTGCCTGCAATAGGCGATGCTTCTACAGCCTCTTGGGCGCTTGCCCGCGAATCTGTTAAATCACTCTTTACGCTACCAACAAAAGTTCCTCAATTAATTCGCCAGACATTTATGGGAGAAGAGCGCGATCCCAATGGCCTCGTGGGCGTTGTTGGTGCTGCTCGAGTATCGGGTGAAGCAGTTGGTAGCGAGAATCTGACAGGCAATCAACGGCTACAAACTTTTATCTTGCTCGTTGCAAGCCTCAATATCTTTGTTGGTCTCTTTAATCTCTTGCCACTTCTTCCACTCGATGGTGGACATATGGCTGTTGCTATCGCTGATGAAATCCGTGCGCTCTTCGCTCGAATTCGAAAGAAGCCTCGTCCTGCTGGAATTGATGTCAACGTCTTAACGCCCATAACAATGGCGGTATTTGTGGTCCTGGCAGTTCTTACAGTTGTGCTCCTTGTGGCCGATATCGTTAATCCAATCTCGCTCGGCCTCTGATCTTTAGCGAGATTTCACGAGATAGGGCAGAATACGGTTTATGGTTGATCTAGGAATTCCAAGTGCACCTCCACAAACACTGCACCCGCGTCGCAAGACTCGCCAGCTCAAGGTCGGAAGCGTCGGAGTAGGTTCAGAATCTCAGGTCAGCGTTCAATCGATGTGTACAACTCTCACCTCTGATGTCAATGCAACACTTCAGCAGATCGCCGAACTAACAGCCTCAGGTTGCCAAATTGTTCGCGTTGCAGTTCCATCACAAGATGATGCAGATGCACTTGCGCAGATCGCTAAGAAATCTCAGATTCCAGTTATTGCAGATATTCACTTTCAACCAAAGTACATCTTTGCCGCAATCGATGCTGGCTGCGCCGCAGTTCGCGTTAACCCTGGCAATATCAAGCAATTTGATGACAAGGTCAAGGAAGTTGCAAAGGCTGCAGGAGATGCAGGAATTCCAATCCGAATCGGCGTTAATGCAGGTTCACTAGATCCACGTCTTCTTGCAAAGTATGGCAAAGCTACCCCTGAAGCACTTGCAGAATCCGCGCTCTGGGAAGCATCACTCTTTGAAGAACATGGCTTTGGCGATATCAAAATTTCTGTTAAGCACCACGACCCTGTCACGATGGTAAACGCTTATCGAATTTTGGCGGCAAAGTGCGATTACCCGCTGCACCTTGGAGTAACCGAAGCTGGTCCAATCTTCCAAGGAACAATTAAATCTGCGACAGCATTTGGAATTCTCCTTGCCGAAGGTATCGGCGACACCATCCGCGTATCACTTTCTGCACCTCCTGTTGAAGAGGTAAAGGTAGGAATCTCAATCCTTGAATCTCTTAATTTGCGTCAACGTAAACTTGAAATCGTTTCCTGCCCTTCATGCGGTCGCGCACAAGTAGATGTTTACACCCTTGCCGAGAAAGTTCAGGCAGGACTCCAAGGAATGACAGTGCCACTTCGCGTTGCTGTAATGGGTTGCGTTGTAAATGGTCCCGGAGAAGCGCGTGAAGCAGATCTAGGTGTTGCATCAGGAAATGGCAAGGGTCAGATCTTTGTTAAGGGTGAAGTCATTAAGACTGTCCCTGAAGCGCAGATTGTTGAAACTCTTATCGAAGAAGCTATGCGTTTGGCTGAAGAGATGGAAGCCGCAGGCGTTGCATCCGGAGTACCTTCCGTCACTACCTCCTAAACGTCCGGTAGGGTTCGCATCATGTTGCGAATGTCCACCCTTTTCTTACGCACGCTCCGTGACGACCCAGCAGATGCTGAAGTTCCAAGTCACAGACTCTTAGTTCGTGCCGGATACATTCGCCGAATCGCTGCAGGCGTTTACTCATGGTTGCCGCTCGGTGTCCTCACTCTTCGCAACATTGAAAACATTGTTCGCCAAGAGATGGATAAGGCAGGCTTTCAGGAAGTTCACTTCCCAGCGTTATTGCCTAAAGATGCATATGAAACAACTGGCCGCTGGAACGATTACGGCCCAGATTTATTCCGCCTCCAAGATCGAAGAGGTGCAGATTATTTACTAGGACCAACTCACGAAGAGATGTTTACCTTGATGGTTAAGGGTGAATACTCATCGTACAAAGATCTTCCGCTTGCCTTGTATCAGATTCAAACAAAGTATCGCGATGAAGCTCGTCCACGTTCAGGAATTATTCGTGGACGTGAATTCGTCATGAAAGATTCATACTCATTCGACCTCACCGATGAAGGCCTCGTCGAGTCCTATATGCGCCACCGCGCTGCCTATATTTCAACCTTTGATCGCCTGCGCTTGAAGTACAACATCGTCAGCGCAGTATCTGGCGCAATGGGCGGATCTGCATCAGAAGAGTTCTTGGCACCGTGTGAAACCGGAGAAGACACTTACGTCTTGTGCGAGAAGTGTGGCTACGCCGCAAATGTTGAGGCGATGACAACGGTCATTGCTGCAAGTGATGCATCAGGTATACCTGCGCTAGAAGTTTTCGATTCTCCAAATACTCCAACAATCGACACTCTTGTCGAACTTCTCAATACGAAGTTCGGTGGGGGATATGACGGGTCGAAGACTTTGAAGAATGTCATGTTGATGGCGGATGAGAAAGCAATCTCCGTTCTTGTTCCGGGAGATCGCGAAGTAGATCTCAAGCGCTTGCAGGCAAACCTCGCTGGTGTAAACGACATCCGCGTCTTTGAAGATGCAGATTTTGCGAAATTCCCAGGACTTGTAAAAGGTTATATCGGACCACAAGATGCAAAGAAGAGCGGAATTACCGTTTATGCAGATCCACGTATTGCACCAGGAACTTCATGGGTAACGGGTGCGAATGCTAAAGATAAGCACGCTCGCAACGTTGTAAGCGGCCGCGATTTTGAAGTAGATCACTACGTCGAAGCTGCCCAGATTAAACAAGGCGATTCATGTCCAAAGTGCGCAACACCGGTCATCATCGATCGCGCAATTGAGATTGGCCATATCTTCCAGCTCGGTCGCAAGTATGCAGATGCACTTAATCTGACAGTGCTTGATCAGAATGGAAAATCTCAGGTTGTGACTATGGGTTCTTATGGAATCGGCGTTTCACGAGCGGTTGCTGCTATTGCAGAACAGAGTTATGACGAGATTGGACTTTCTTGGCCGGTAGAAGTTGCACCTGCAAAGGTGCATGTTGTCGCTACAGGTAAAGAAGATGCAGTCTTCGAAACAGCAGAGAAAATCTCAGCAGAGCTTGAAGCTCGCGGAATTTCAGTGATGCTCGATGATCGACGTGGAACGTCTCCAGGTGTTAAGTTCAAGGATGCTGAACTCATTGGAATCCCAATGATTGTTGTTGTCGGTAAGGCTCTCGAGCAAGGCAACGTTGAGGTACGGGTTCGTAAAACCGGCGATAAAGTCGAAATCGCTGTGGCTTCTGCAGTTGATGAAATCGCAAAGACTCTAGCCACTCTGCCATAAAGTGTTGTACGACCTCTCTGCCATAAATCTCGTTCTCCTTGCGCTGGCTATGTTCTTTGCAGGGTTTGTCGATGCAATTGCAGGCGGTGGGGGACTCATTCAGACTCCAGCGATGCTGCTCTCGCTCCCAGATCGAGATCCCGTATCAGTTGTAGCGACATCTAAGACCGCCGCCTTCTTTGGGACGTCAACTGCTGCAATCAAATATCGAAAACACATTAAGACTGATTCTCGACTGCTTCTTGCGATGGTTATTCCAGCCTTTATTGGAGCCTGCTTTGGTTCGCTCCTTGCATCTGAAATCTCGCCAGAGAGTTTCAAGAGTTCTATCTTCTTCATGATGATTGCCATCTTTATCTACACCTTATTTAAGCCAGATCTCGGAAAAGTTCACGTTGAGAAACATTCGCCAGGCAAACTAATGGCAATCGGGGCTGTCGCAGCTTTCTTAATAGGTTTTTATGATGGATTGATTGGGCCAGGTACTGGCACCATGTTGATGATTGCACTGGTTGCCATTATGGGCTTCGCCTTTGTTGGAGCTTCGGCAATAGCGAAGGTAGTAAATGCAACGACCAATCTCGCGTCGATTATCGTCGTAGGTCTGAAGATTGGAATTCTTTGGAAACTTGGACTCTTACTTGGAATCGCTAATCTCGCAGGCGGATATACAGGTTCGCTCATGGCAATTAAGAAGGGTTCTGGCTTTATCCGAATCTTCTATCTCATTGTGACGGGGTTACTGATTCTGCGACTTGGATACTCGCTCTACTTAGAGTAAATTTGGCTCCGCACGACAACTTAATAACAATCGAATAGGACGGCAGAACCATGGCTTTGAAAGATCAGATCTCTGAACTCATAACTCCAGCGCTACACCAAGCTGGATATTTCCTCGAAGATGTAAATATCGTAAGCCCCGGTCAGCACCGCATCGTTACTGTCATTGTCGATGGCGAGAGCGGACTCAATCTTGATCAAGTCACTGTCGCATCAAAGCTCGTCTCTGAATTACTCGATGAGGCGCCATTCATGGGTGAGACCCCATTTACCTTAGAAGTTACTTCACCCGGAATCGATCGCCCACTTACTCTTCCACGTCATTTTGCAAAGAACGTCGACCGCCTTTTGAAAGTGACAAAGAACGATGGCGTTGTCGTTACAGGCAGAATCCGCTCAAATACTGAGAATGATGTAACTCTAGGAGTTACCGAGAAGAAAGAAGTTAAAGAAGTTACAGTTGCTCTTGCTGATATCAAGCGAGCAACAGTTGAAATCGAATTCAATCGCAAAGATGGCGATAAAGAATGAGCGTCGATATCCCGTCCCTTGTTCATTTAACCGAAGCTAAAGGGATGCCACTTGAGCAGTTGATTCAGGCAATCGAAGCTGCTGTTCTAGCCGAGTACACAGAGACGCCTGAGCCAAATAGATATGCCCGAGTTCAATTAGATCGCGAAACAGGCGTAATCAATATCTTTGTTCCGACCTTTAATGAACTGGGCGAACGTGTAAGTGAAGATATTCTCGAAGTTGAAGGCTTTGATCGAGTTGCAACATCAACAGCGCGAAAGACAATTAAGTTTGCAATGCGTGCGACAAACGATGCTGAGATTGTTGGAGAGTTAACGACTTCTGTTGGTGACATCATCTCGGGAATAGTCCAGCAAGGTCGCGATCCAAAGATGATTAACGTCAATCTTGGCCGCATTGAAGGTCGCGTTCCGCCGCAAGAACAGGTTCCAGGTGAAGTCTTTAATCACGGTGATCGAATTAAATGTTTTGTTGTCGAAGTAAAGCAAGGGCTCAAAGGCCCAGAGATCATGCTCTCAAGAAGCCACCCTGCGCTCGTTAAGCAATTATTCGCACTTGAAGTTCCTGAAATTCAAGATCGCATCGTTGAAATTATGGGCGTTGCTCGCGAGGCAGGACACCGCACCAAGATTGCAGTTCGTTCACATCGCGCAGGCGTGTCACCAAAAGGATCACTTATCGGACCTATGGGTTCACGCTCTCAAGCAGTAATGAATGAACTACAAGGAGAGAAGATTGATATCGTCGATTGGGATGAAGATCCTGCAAAATTTGTAGCTCATGCGCTAGCGCCTGCGAAAGTTACAAGCGTGACAATCGTTGATGAGGCAACTCGTTCAGCGAAGGTAGTTGTACCGGATTACCAGCTCTCATTGGCAATCGGAAAAGATGGGCAGAATGCACGTCTTGCCGCACGATTGACCGGCTGGCGAATCGATATCCACCCTGATACACCCGCGTAAAATAGGGAATTCCCGCCTCTTTCGATAGACTGGGGCCATCGCACGAGCGGTTACACGCTCGTGAAATTAACGAAATGGATGCGAAAGATATGAAACTCAAATGAGCTCGTTTACATCATGAGGTCGAACAACTAGGGCTCGCATCCCACAATTTTTTATGCGGGCCAAGACAGGAGAAATGTGTCAAAGGTCCGCGTACACGAGCTAGCAAAGCAGCTCGGTATGGAGAGCAAGGAAGTCCTTGCCAAACTCCAAGAGATGGGCGAATTCGTTCGCTCAGCATCATCAACAGTTGAAGCACCGGTAGTCCGCAAGTTAGTCGCGCTCTATCCAGATGCAAAGCCAGCTGAGGAAAAGAAGCCAGTTAAGAAAGCAGCTGCGAAGAAGACCGCTGCTTCAAAGAAGACGGCTGAAGTAAATCCAGAACTTGCGGCAGAACTTGCGGCAGAGCTCGGTGTAGATCTAGCAGCGCTCAAGGCATCACGCGATGCAGAGAAAGTTGCAGCAGAAGAAGCAAAGGCTGCGGCAAGTGAAGCAGCGCCAGCGCCGGCAACACCAACAACTCCTGCAGCTCCGCGCCCAGGAAATAATCCATTCTCAACTGGTGGCGCAGTTCCACGTCCACCGCGCCCAGGAAATAATCCATTCTCAACTGGTGGCGCAGTTCCACGTCCACCACAACGACCACAAGGAACTGGTGCACCACGTCCAGGTATGGCAGGTGCACGTCCAGGTTCTGTTCGTCCAGGTTTTGCAGCACGACCAGGTGCGCCACGTCCTGCAGGTGCAGGAACTGGATCAGGAAACTATCCACCACGTACAGGCGGAGCTCCAACATCTTCTGGCCCATATCGTTCACAAGGTTCAACAGGTGCACCAGGTGGTGCAGCCGGCGGACCACAACGTCCAGGTGGCGGTCCTAATCGTCCACCAGGTCGCGGTGGAACTGCAGGTGCATTCGGAAAGAATGCAAGTAAATCTTCAAAGCGTAAGCAGAAGTCCCGTAAGGCGCTGCGCGAAGAATTCGACAATATGCAGGCACCACAACTTGGTGGCGCAGTTATTCCTCACGGTGATGGAAAGACAAATATTCGTATGCGTCGCGGAGCTTCTCTTGCAGATTTCGCCGAAAAGATTGGCGCAGATCCAGCAGCTCTTGTAGCAGCGCTATTCCACTTAGGTGAAATGGTTACTGCTACACAATCTGTTGATGCAGATACATTCGAAATTCTCGGTGCACAACTTGGTTATGTAATCGAAGTTGTCTCTCCAGAAGAAGAAGACCGCGAACTCTTGCAGGGATTCGATATTGATCTAGCTGCAGAAATGAGCGATTTCGATGAAGAGAACCTCACTCCACGCCCACCAGTAGTAACAGTTATGGGTCACGTTGACCACGGTAAGACATCGCTTCTCGATGCTATCCGCAAGACTGAAGTTATCAAGGGTGAAGCGGGCGGAATTACTCAGCACATTGGTGCATACCAAATCCACCATGATCATGATGGCGTAAACCGTGCAATTACATTTATCGATACACCAGGTCACGAAGCGTTTACCGCAATGCGTGCCCGTGGTGCGAAGGTAACTGATATTGCAGTCCTCGTAGTAGCTGCAGATGATGGAATCATGCCGCAGACAATTGAAGCGCTTAATCACGCTCAAGCTGCCGATGTTCCAATCGTTGTAGCCGTAAATAAGGTTGATAAGGAAGGTGCGAACCCAGATAAGGTCCGCCAGCAATTAACCGAGTACAACTTGATCGCTGAAGAGTATGGCGGAGACACAATCTTCGTAAACGTCTCTGCGAAATCTGGTTTGGGCGTCAATGATCTTATTGATTCAATCTTGCTTACTGCAGATGCAGCTATCGATCTTCGTGCTGTTGCACTTGATGTTGCTCGTGGTGTTGCAATTGAAGCTCACCTCGACCGTGGTCGTGGACCAGTTGCAACGATGCTTGTTCAGCGCGGAACACTTCGCGTCGGAGATGCAATCGTTGCCGGTGGCTCATTCGGTCGCGTTCGTGCGATGCATGATGAAGATGGAAATAACGTTGAAGAAGCGGGTCCATCTCGTCCAGTACAGGTACTTGGATTTACATCTGTACCAAATGCAGGAGATACATTCCTCGTTGCAGAAGATGACCGTACTTCACGTCAGATCGCTGAAAAGCGTCAGGCTGCAGAACGTAACGCTCAATTGGCGAAGGCTCGCAAGAAGGTCTCACTTGAAGACTTCATGGAGCAGTCAAAGATTTCAACTCTTAACCTCATCCTCAAGGGTGACGTTTCTGGTTCTGTTGAAGCCCTCGAAGATGCACTCATGCAGCTCGATGTCGGAGCAGAAGTTGATCTTCGCGTTATCCACCGCGGCGTAGGAGCAATTACCAAGAGCGATATCACTCTTGCATCTGCTTCAACTGCTGTTGTGATCGGTTTTAACGTTAAGCCGGAGCCACAGACTGCAATCTATGCAGATCAAGAAGGCGTTGAAGTTCGCTTCTACTCAGTTATCTATAACGCAATTGAGGAAATCGAGCTATCGCTTAAGGGTCTGCTCAAGCCAGAGTTCGAAGAAGTTGTACTCGGCAGCGCCGAAGTACGCGACCTCTTCAAATCTTCAAAGGTTGGCACCATCGCTGGTTCTGTCGTTACCGATGGAATCATTCGACGCAATGCTAAGGCTCGCGTTATTCGCGCCGGAGCAACTATCGCAGAAGAGGTCACAATCGAATCTCTCAAGCGATTTAAGGATGATGCAACTGAAGTCCGCGAGGGCTTTGAGTGCGGTATCGGCGTCGGTAAGGGTGCAGATCTACAAGTTGGAGACATCATTCAGGTCTTCGAGATGCGTGAGAAGAAGCGCGCATAACCATGGGAAATTCACACCGCAGCCAGAAGGTTGCAGATCGCATCAAGGTAGTAGTGGCACAGCTGCTTGAGACAAAGATTAAAGATCCGCGTCTTGGCTTTGTCACTGTTACCGATGCTCGTGTTACT
>CAESAG010000009.1_pt1 | contig 10732 bp, 9 predicted proteins | sample 7263621 | NCBI WGS metagenome assembly CAESAG01 (sample SAMEA6814139, study PRJEB35770) | uncultured Candidatus Planktophila sp. | biome: Freshwater; feature: Freshwater reservoir; material: water | place: Czech Republic | collected 2017-06-27 | depth 30m m | reverse complement strand
TCCACGCACCGAAGTAGATTTTATGGATGCATCCCTGACCGTGGGCAAGGCGATTGCACTTGCGATCGAAAAAGCACATTCGCGATATCCAGTTGTCCGCGGATCTTCTGATGAAGTTATTGGATTTATCCATGTTCGTGATCTGCTCGATACATCTCTTGCGACATCTAATGCCAAGATTCAAGAGCTGACTCGTAACATTATGTATCTACCCGGAACTAAGGGGATTCTGCCTGCACTTACCGAGATGCGTAAGCAGCGCCAACATCTTGCGATAGTTCTCGACGAGTACGGTGGCACTGATGGAATCGTTACCCTCGAGGATCTCGTTGAAACTCTTATCGGAGATATTCGCGACGAATATGACTCAGATGAAAAAGAAGTTTCAGAAGAATCTCGTACCGGTGACTTTGAGATCGATGGACTCATCTCTCTGGAAGATTTAAGCGAACAGACCGGTATCGATTTACCTGAAGGTCCCTACGAGACTGCAAGCGGTTTTGTCATGCACTATTTGGGGCGAATTCCAGTGGAACATGACATCGTTGGAGTCAATGGAGTACGAATTACAGTGATTTCCATGGAAGGTAAACGCGCTGGTCGTCTATTAATCTCGCGTAACTACTAAGGCATGCGAGAATTCCACCTATGAAGCGAGTCTTATCAGGAATTCAACCTACGAGTGACTCCTTCCACCTTGGAAATTACCTCGGCGCAGTAAAGCAATGGGTTGAGCTACAAGATGGTCACGATGCTTTCTACTGCATCGTCGATCTTCATGCTCTTACAGTTGAGACAGATCCAGCGCTCATGCGTAAGAGAACTCTTGCCTCCGCAGCCCAACTTTTGGCGCTCGGTATTTCTCCCGAGAAATCTACTCTCTTCATCCAATCGCAAGTTCCAGAACATAATCAGTTGGGTTGGATTATGGAGTGCTTAACTGGTTTCGGTGAAGCAAGCCGTATGACTCAATTTAAAGATAAGTCATCAAAGAGCGGCGCCGATTCATCTCGCGTTGCTCTCTTTACCTATCCCATGTTGCAAGCTGCAGATATCTTGCTCTATCAAGCTCACTATGTTCCGGTTGGCGAAGATCAACGTCAACATATCGAACTCACACGTGATTTAGCTGGACGTTTTAACTCTCGTTATGGAGATACCTTCCAATTACCAGAGGCATATATTCTCAAGACCGCAGCAAAGATCAACGATATTCAAGACCCAACATCGAAGATGAGTAAGTCATCAGGGGCAGTGGCTGGGGTTATCGAAATTATGGATACTCCCGAGGCAAACCTGAAGAAGATTAAGTCTGCGGTCACCGATGCAGGGCGCGAGATAAAATTCGATCTCGCAGAGAAGCCCGGAATCAGCAACCTTCTTACAATTCATTCTGCGCTATCTGGTCAGAGCATTGAATCCATTGAAAAGGAATTCGATGGCAAGGGTTATGGTGACTTTAAATCAGCTGTTGCAGAAGTTGTCGTTGAATACTTACGCCCTATCCGCGCTAAGGCACTTGAACTTCTTGAAGATGAATCACACCTTCTGCAGATTCTTCATCAAGGATCTGAAAAAGCCCGTATTGTGGCAGGGCAGACTCTTAAATCTACTTATGAGAAGCTAGGTGTAGTTCGCTAATAAAAGTTTCAGCGTGATTTCCTCAACTACACCTTGAGACTTTTCGAAAATGTTATGAGCCACACCGCCACGAAACGCTCCTCTTTTTGATGATTTTGAGCGTCAACTACTAGGCTCACCTCACCAGCAACACTCAATTATTCCTTGGAGGAACCTTGAAGAAGACAACTAAGTTTGTAGCAGTTCTCGCTGCTGCGACACTCGCATTCGGAATTTCAGCTCCAGCGGCTAACGCTGCAGCAACAAAGGCATGTCTTGCACTCGATACAGGCGGCGTAGATGACAAGTCATTCAACGCATCTGCTTGGGCAGGCGCACAGGCAGCAGAGAAGGCAAATAAGTCAGTAACTGTGAAGTACCTAGCTGCAACATCTGATGCAGATTACGCACCAAACATCAAGAAGCTTGTTGATGAAAAGTGCAACATCATTATTGGTGTTGGTTACCTAATCAACGGCGCAATCGTTGCCGCTGCGAAGGCAAACCCAACAGTCAACTTCGGAATCGTTGATCAAGATGGAGAAGATCACGGTCCAGCTGGAGATGTTTACCCAGGCAAGAAGTACGCAAACCTTAAGGGAATTGAATTTGCAACAAACCAGTCTGCATTCCAAGCTGGATATCTTGCTGCCGGAATTTCAAAGACAGGCAAAGTTGCGACATTTGGTGGAGCAAACATTCCTCCAGTAACAATCTTCATGGATGGATACGCAAAGGGTGTTGCTCACTACAACAAGGTCAAGGGCAAGAAAGTTCAGGTTCTTGGCTGGGATACAGCGAAGCAAGATGGCCTAATGGTCGGAAACTTCTCTGATATGGCGAAGGCACTTCAGTACTCAAAGAGCTTCGAACAGCAGGGTGCAGATGTAATCCTTCCAGTTGGTGGAAACCTCGGATCATCTACAGCAGAGAACGCTCTTAAGACTAAGAAGTCTGTTGTTATCTGGGTAGATAAGGATGGCTTCAAGGCTGCTCCTAACTACCGCAAGGTAATGCTTACATCAATCGTAAAGGCTGTTGACCTTTCAGTTAAGAACACAATTCTTGACCAGGCTAACGGCAAGTTCTCAAATACTAATTACATGGGAACTCTTAAGAATGCTGGCACATACCTAGCTCCATACCATGACCTAATCCGCATGGTTCCTACATCACTCCGTACCGAAATCACAAAACTTGGTGCAGATATCCGTGCAGGAAAGATTTCAGTTAAGTAATTACTGAAACAGTTTCACAAAACTGGGCTAGCACTTCGGTGCTAGCCCAGTTTTATTTGATTTAGACTTTCTAAAGTTCAATAAAACTAGTAGATTTACATACATGTCACTTGAATTGCGCGGAATTACGAAGCGCTTTGGTGCTCTCACCGCCAATGATTCAATTGATTTAGCTGTGGCCGATGGCGAGATACATGCCATTCTTGGTGAAAACGGTGCAGGCAAGTCGACCTTGATGAATATTGTTTATGGCCTTCTCTCACCCGACGAGGGATCGATTAGCGTGGATGGCAAAGTTGTTTCAATTGACTCTCCTCTCGATGCGTTAGCGGCGGGTATTGGCATGGTCCATCAACACTTCATGCTTATTCCAGTCTTTACCGTCGCTGAAAATATTGTATTAGGGCATGAGAAGACGAAAGGGCCCGGACTGCTAGATCTTGCCGATGCCCGTAAAGAGATTCTTCGCGTCTCGGCAGAATACAACTTTGATATCGACCCTGATGCCCTGATTGAAGATTTGCCAGTTGGACTTCAGCAGCGAGTCGAGATTATTCGCGCTCTGATATACGACGCTAAAGTTTTGATTCTTGACGAACCAACAGCGGTACTAACGCCACAGGAGACCGATGAACTCCTGAAAAATATGAAGAAGCTCAAGGCCAAGGGAACTTCAATTGTCTTTATTACTCACAAACTTCGTGAAGTTCGAGAAGCTGCCGACAAAATCACGATTATTCGTCGTGGAAAGGTAGTTGGCACAGCGTCCCCGACTGCTTCACAAGAAGAACTTGCTTCACTAATGGTTGGTCGCCCAGTCTCCTTAGATGTCGAAAAGAATCCAGCGAAGCTTGGCGAAGTAGTTTTGGATGTGAAAGACCTATCCATCAGCGATCACACAGGTCGCACTCTTGTTAACAAAGTCTCATTCGAAATTCGAGCTGGTGAAATCCTGGCAGTTGCAGGTGTACAGGGAAATGGGCAGACTGAACTCGCGGAATCAATTATCGGATTGCAAGAGCATGTAACTGGCTCTATCTCACTTTCAGGTCAGGTGATTACTCGATCATCCGTACGCGACTGTCTTCATGCCGGAATTGCCTATGTGCCCGAGTCACGAGAAGAAGATGGGTTAATTTCATCTTTTAGTATCGAAGAAAATCTCATTCTCGATCAACATGATCTTATGCCGTATGCAAAGGGTCCACGCATTTCCCAGGCGGTTGTTGCAGAGGTAGCGAAAAAACAGGTGAAAGAATTCGATATCAGAACGCAATCTGCCAAAGACCCAGCATCTTCATTATCTGGGGGAAATAAGCAAAAGGTAGTTCTTGCGCGAGAGCTATCACGCCCGGTAAAGCTAGTAGTTGCATCTCAGCCAACACGGGGACTCGATGTCGGATCAATTGAATTTGTTCATGAGCGCATTATCGCTGAAAGAGATGCTGGTCGCGCAGTGTTGCTCTTTAGTACTGAGCTAGATGAAGTTTCGGCTCTGGCGGATCGAATTGCAGTTATGTATCGAGGCGAGTTCATCGCAATTGTCCCAGCGACTACGTCACGTGAAGATCTTGGGTTGTTAATGGCAGGAGTAAAGCAATGAAGTTAAAGAAGCTAATTCTCCCTGCGCTTTCATTTGCAATGGCATTTTTTGTGAGTGGACTTCTAGTCGCATTTACGGATTCCAAGGTTCTCGCTCTTAAAGGCGAGCCATTATCGATGCTCTCAAAAGGCTTACAGGTCTGCGGCGATGCATACTGGGCGCTATTTAGGGGTTCAGTCTTTGATCCCCAGCTTGCATCCAAAAATTTTCTAGATGGGTTTTACCCATTCTCTGAGACTCTCGTTATCGCCTCACCATTAATCCTTGCTGGACTTTCAGTTGCACTTGCATTTAGAGCAGGTCTTTTTAATATTGGAGCACAGGGGCAATTTATTGCAGGTGCAATCGGGGCAAGTTGGGTTGGCTTTACATTTGATTTACCAATCGTAATTCACGCACTTGCAGCTATTGCGGTAGCGATGATTTTCTCTGGTTTATACGGTGGTTTTGTTGGACTATTGAAGTCTCGCACGGGTGCTCATGAAGTGATCGTCACAATTATGCTCAACTATGTGGCTGGTTATTTCTTGCTCTGGCTATTGAGTACAACTGCATTCTTGCGTCCTGGAAGAAAAGATCCTTTAGCCCCTGAAGTCCGTGAGAGCGCACGACTTCCACATCTCTTCGGATCTGAATTCCGAGCAAACTTTGGATTCATTATTGCGCTCTTTGCAGCTTTTGTAATTTGGTGGTTGCTCAGCCGAAGTACTTGGGGATTTAGATTCCGAGCTGTCGGAGCAAATGCCGCAGCATCTAAAACCGCTGGAATCTCGGTTGCCCGTGTTACGACCTCGGTAATGTTTATTGCAGGAGCTCTCGCAGGTCTCGGTGGAGCTGTGCAAGTTTTAGGATCTGAATATGCAATGACTTCTGGCATTGGCGGCAGTTTCGGCTTTGACGCGATTACCGTTGCGCTTTTAGGGCGTGCGACGCCAGTAGGTACTGTCTTTGCAGCCCTACTCTTCGGTGCGCTACGTGCGGGTGGGTTAACGATGCAGGCAAGCACCGAGACGCCACTGGATCTCGTTCTGGTAATTCAAGCACTCGTCGTTCTCTTTATCGCAGCCCCCGCTCTCATCAAGGCAATATTCAGATTGAAGAACGTTGAGAGCACCGAAGGCGTATCTTCGAAGGGATGGAACGGATAATGAGCGCTACTGAAGTTCGTTCACTGTCAGCTCCTGAACGTCGCCGTAAGCGCGGAGTCATCACAATGGCAACACTGAGCGTCTTTGCTTTGATTGCCTTTGGAATAATTCCGAAGAGCGGCCAACCAGTCACCTATAGCTTTGTGCTTGGTAATGAATGGGTTCTGGCTAAGGAATGGGTCGTAAATTCAAAGACTTCCGCAATTGTCTTTGCACTAATTGCTATCGCCTCTGTCATGTTGGCGGCCATTCAATTTAGGGCGCGCAAGACAATTCGAACCGCAAGTGCAATCTTCGGAGCCTCTCTGCTCATGTCCTTCTTATGTTGGGCTGCCGCAGGAAAATTCGTCCCATTCACGGGGTTGCTTCAAGGGGGATTAATTCTCTCGGTTCCATTGATCTTTGGAGCAATGGCAGGAATTATCTCTGAACGTTCTGGCGTCATCAATATTGCAATTGAGGGCCAGTTACTCGCTGGAGCATTTATGTCTGGAATCGTCGCTTCGCTGATGCACAGCACGTGGCTAGGTCTTCTCGTTGCCCCCTTTGCTGGAATGGCAATCTCTTGGCTACTGGCGGTCTTTGCAATTCGGTATGGCATTGATCAGGTAGTTCTTGGATTTGTTTTAAATGTTTTAGTTATCGGAATTACTAACTTCCTCTATAAGAAACTTCTCATTCCGTACCAGGATACTTGGAATGCAGGTGGCACTTTCAATGTGATTGAAATTCCATTCCTCTCCAAAATTCCAGTCATTGGTCCAATTTTCTTTGCTCAGAGCATCATTATTTATCTAATGTATGTTGTCGTAATTTTGATTCACGTTGCTCTCTTTAAATCGAAATGGGGACTTCGTACCCGTTCCGTGGGAGAACACCCAACTGCATCCGAATCTGTTGGCATTGATGTCAACAAAGTACGATTCCGTAATGTCTTGATTGCAGGTGCAGTTGCAGGACTCGGTGGTGCATTCTTCACACTTGGAGCACTTGGGGCATTCAGTAAAGAGATGACAGCTGGTAAGGGCTTTATCGCTCTTGCTGCAGTGATCTTTGGTCGTTGGAGTCCACTAGGAGCTGTTGCAGCTGCACTCATCTTTGGTTTCGCCGACAATCTCCAAGGGCTTTTAACAATTACAGGCACACCAATTCCATCGGAATTTATGTTGATGGTTCCATATATCGCAACAATTATCGCCGTCTCAGGCTTTGTTGGAAAAGTTCGAGCGCCGGCAGCAGATGGAATCCCATATAAGCGCGGCGGAGGATCTCACTAATGCAGATTGATTGGGATTTACTTCGCACTGAAGCACTCGCTGCTATGAAGAAGGCTTATGTGCCGTACTCAAAATTTCCAGTTGGTGTTGCCGCCCTTGTCGATGATGGGCGTGTTGTAACAGGGTGCAATGTTGAAAATGCCAGCTATGGATTAACTCTCTGCGCAGAGTGTGGGCTAGTTTCATCTCTGATCGCATCAGGTGGCGGACGACTTGTGGCATTTGCGTGTGTTGATATCGCAGGAAATGCGCTGATGCCATGTGGTCGCTGCAGACAACTTCTGCAAGAGCATGGCGGATCATCACTTCAGATGATGACTGACCAGGGCGTGAAGACTCTCGGTGATTTACTTCCGTGGGCATTTGGTCCAGAGGAAATTGAGAATCGACTTTCATGATTGAACCATTTGCAGCGGTAGAAATTATCTCCGCTAAGCGAGATTGTAATGAACTTACTGATCCTCAGATTGATTGGGTAGTAGATGCCTACACCCGCGGAGTAGTTGCAGATGAACAAATGTCTGCACTCCTCATGGCGATATTGCTTAATGGCATGAACTCTCGCGAGATATCTCGATGGACAAATGCGATGATCAATAGCGGCGAGCGAATGAACTGGTCGATGCTCGATCGCAAGACAGCAGATAAGCATTCAACGGGCGGAGTCGGTGACAAGATCACCCTGCCACTTGCGCCACTTGTTGCCGCCTGCGGTGGAGCTGTCCCACAGTTAAGTGGTCGCGGTCTTGGCCATACAGGTGGAACGCTCGACAAGCTCGAATCAATTCCCGGTTGGCGTGCATCACTTACAAATGAAGAGATGCTCAAGGTCTTGCAAGATACAGGTGCAGTAATTTGCGCAGCAGGTGCGGGACTGGCGCCTGCAGATAAGAAGCTTTATGCGCTGCGTGATGTCACTGCAACTGTTGAAGCGATTCCCCTTATTGCATCATCGATAATGAGTAAGAAGATTGCGGAAGGCACGTCGGCGCTTGTTCTTGATGTAAAGACCGGCAGCGGTGCATTTATGTCAGATCCGAAGAAAGCTGCAGAACTTGCTCGCACAATGGTGCAGCTAGGCACAGATGCAGGTGTGAATACACGTGCGCTAGTAACTGCGATGGATGTTCCACTAGGTCTTACTGCAGGAAATGCACTCGAAGTACGTGAATCTGTAGAAGTTCTTGCAGGTGGTGGACCAGCAGATGTAGTTGAACTTACTATTTTGCTTGCACGTGAAATGATTGATGCTGCAGGAATCGTCGGTAAAGATCCTGAAGTGGCTCTCAAAGATGGAAGTGCGATGGACCATTGGCGCCGAATGATTAGCGCCCAAGGTGGAGATCCTGATGCAAAGCTTCCTGTTGCCCGCGAACAACATGTTGTAAAGGCTGCAAATGGCGGAACTATTACAACGATGGATGCCATGAAGGTTGGCGTCAGTGCATGGCGACTTGGCGCAGGGCGCTCAAAGCAGGGCGAGAAGGTTCAGGCAGGTGCCGGAATCGAGCTTCATGGAAAGCCTGGTGATTACATCGCAGCAGGTGCACCGCTCATGACTTTACATACCGATGAACCAGAGCGCTTTGCTCGTGCTTTAGAGATTTTAGAAGGTGCTGTCACAATAGTTGAAGGTGGAACGGTTAACCGTCTACCTCTAGTTTTGGAGAGAATCACAGGATGAGTAAATTAACTTCGAGACCAACAGAGGAGCAGATCAAGCGCCTTCCAAAAGCTTTGCTTCATGATCACCTTGATGGTGGGCTACGTCCGCAGACGATTATCGATATCGCTAAGGAGATTGGCCATGAACTTCCAACATATGATGCGGCAGAACTTGCTGAATGGTTTAGAGCATCTTGCGATTCAGGTTCCCTTGTTCTCTATCTTGAAACTTTTGCTCACACAGTTGCAGTCATGCAGCGCAAGGAAGATATCGTCCGCGTTGCCCGAGAATGCGCTGTTGATCTCGCTCGCGATGGAGTTGTCTACGCAGAGGTACGTATGGCACCAGAGCTTGTCACGGAGAAGGGTTTAACTCTTTCACAAGCTATCGAGGCGATTCTCGAAGGCTTCCGCGAAGGTGAAGCTGAAGCAAAATCTGAAGGAAACACCATTCGCATGACTTCTCTTCTCTGTGGAATGCGACAGAATAATTTATCTCAGGAAGTTGCTGAACTTGCAGTGAAGTACCGCGACCAAGGCGTCGTTGGATTTGATATTGCTGGTCCAGAAGATGGTTTCCCGCCTAGCGATCAGCTAGATACCTTTGAATACCTACGTAGAGAAAATGCTCACTTCACTATTCATGCCGGTGAGGCATATGGCCTTCCATCGATTTGGGAAGCGATTCAACTCTGCGGAGCAGAGCGCTTAGGTCATGGCGTGCGTATCGCCGATGACATCGATTTCAATCACACACCACCAAGGCTGGGACGTCTTTCATCCTACCTTCGCGATCGACGCGTTCCACTTGAGATGTGCCCATCATCAAATATCCAAACAGGCGTTGCTGATTCATTTGCACACCACCCACTGGCAAAGTTATCCAAGCTTCGCTTTAGAGTGACAATCAATACCGATAATCGTTTGATGTCAGCAACTTCCATGAGTCGTGAAATGACCGAGATGGTTAAGCAGTGTGATTGGACATTCCAGGATCTTCAGCGAGTAACGATTAACGCGCTGAAGAGCGCGTTTATTCCCTTTGAAGAGCGTCTAGCAATTATTGAAAATATCGTAAAACCAACGTACGCAAAGATCTCTGAGGAGTAATCAATTGGCTCATCCAAAGTACACACTCGCACAGGTGGCAAAGACGATTGACCACGCACTTTTGCGCCCAGATATGTCGCGAGCTGAGGTTGCTGATGGATGCGCAATCGCTCTTAAGTACGACGTAGCTTCAGTCTGCTGCAAGCCCGCAGATGTCGCTTTCTGCGCCGATATTTTGCGTGGCAGCGATGTACACGTTGGAACCGTGGTTGGTTTCCCTCACGGAAACTCTGCAACATCGACAAAGGTATTTGAGACGAAACAAGTTGTGGCAGATGGAGCCACCGAGATTGATGTAGTTATCAATATCGGCTGGATGAAATCAGGTATGTATGACCAGGTTCGCGATGAGATTGCTGCAGTAGTTGAGGCCGCCCAAGGTAATCAGGTCAAGGTAATTCTTGAAAATGCTTATTTGACTAAGGAAGAAATTGTTAAAGCCTGCCAACTCTGCGAAGCAGCGGGTGCAGATTATGTAAAGACATCAACTGGTTTTGCGCCAACGGGTGCGATACTTGAAGATGTGCAGTTAATGCGCGCATCAGTTTCATCAAAAGTCGAAGTTAAGAGCGCTGGCGGCGTTAAATCTTTGGATATGTTGCTCTCATTTATGGATGCGGGTGTAAAGCGAAGCGGTGCAAGCGGAACAGCTGCAATGCTTGATGAATTTAAAGAACGCTTCGGCGCCTAGCCGGCAAGGAATTTCTTCAGCGGTTCACGCAATTCATTAAGAAGCGCAGCTGAATCATCGGCGGTCTTGGTAATAACTTCGATGTAACACTTCATCTTCGCCTCTGTTCCTGATGGGCGGACGATGATGCGAATTCCACCTGCTAGCCAGATACGAAGACCATCTGTAGGTGGCAGGCCATCTTTAGGGGCAGCTAAATCATCGATTGCATCTACCTTACGGCCAGCAATCTCGGCAGGGGGGCTCTTACGAAGGCCTGCAAGTAGTTGAGTAATCGCTCCCATATCGCTGACGCGAATTGAAATCTGCTCGGTGCCATGGAATCCATGACGTTCCCAAACCTCGTTAAGGAGATCGGAGAGAGTTAATCCCTCGCGTTT
>CAESAG010000008.1_pt1 | contig 10930 bp, 8 predicted proteins | sample 7263621 | NCBI WGS metagenome assembly CAESAG01 (sample SAMEA6814139, study PRJEB35770) | uncultured Candidatus Planktophila sp. | biome: Freshwater; feature: Freshwater reservoir; material: water | place: Czech Republic | collected 2017-06-27 | depth 30m m | reverse complement strand
CTAATTACGAGTTCGTTAAATCGCGCTGACCAAATTTCCCAACGCCATTCTTTGACAATCCACTCTCTGCCCTGTGCGCCAAGTTTCGCTGCATACTCTGGATTACCCAAAAGGTGAATTGCTGCTTCTGCAATTGCTGTTGACGACTTTCCATCCACCGAAAAACCAGTTTCACCTTCAAGAACAGCGTCGGGGGCTCCTCCAGAGACTCCCCCAATGACTGGTAATCCACACGAACTTGCTTCTAAATAAACTATTCCTAGGCCCTCAACTTCAAGACCTGCCAATCGAGAACGTGAAGGCATCGCAAAGATATCTCCAGCACAAATGTATTCAGGAAGTTCTGCATACTGGACTCTTCCGATAAAGGTAATTCGTTCGCGCACGCCGAGAGAGTTAGCTCGCTTCTCTAGCTCGGATCTATATGGCCCCTCACCAACAAGTAAGAGATGAACCTTTGGAATCTTAAGCGCGATTATTGGAAGCGCATCGATTAAGAAATCTTGTCCTTTGCGATGAACAAGTCGGCCCACGCTGACAATTACCTTTTTATCTTCTAATCCAAGCTCACGACGAATTCTCGGGCTCTTCTTCGCCGGAGAGAAATGTTCAGTATCAATTCCCGGAGCAAGGTGGGTCAATGTGTTCTGAGACTCCCTTGAGAGAGCCCCTGAAATAGCTCTCCGAGTGAAATCTCCCAGGTAAGTGAGTGAGTCAACATTCTTCCCGATGTATTTGATGGTCCAAGAAAATGGCCAGAGTTTGGACCACCAGACTTCATGTCCATGTGTAATTGCAACAATATTCTTCGCACCGGCACGACGCGCACCCTTTGCTAGCAAGCCAAGAGGCGCGGCAGCTCCGAAGAAGACTGTCGAGATATTTCGGCGGGCAATAATGGAGCGAACACTTCTAGATACTCGAAGCGTTGGCAACAAAATCTTTGATCGATCTCTAATTACTTCAACACCGAAATCTTCTCTCCATGCCTTATCGAAGGGCCCAGATTCTGCCTGCGAAGAGGTGTAGACAACAACAGATCCATGAGGCAGGCGTTCAATTAATCCAATGATGAAAGTTTCAATACCGCCTGCACGAGGGCCAAAATCATTGGTGATGCAGAGTATTTTCCTAGAATCTGATATCTGTGAGCTCATTAGAAACGGCGAACTGCTACCAGTGGTTTACTGCCTAAACTGCCAGAAGCTGCAACCTTTACACGTGAGCCTGATCGCGGCGCATGAACCATCTTGCCGCCTCCTAGATAAATTCCGACGTGTGAAACAGGTCGACCGAAGAAGAGGAGATCTCCTGGTTTCTTCTGACTGTAAGGAACGCTCTTACCCATTCGTGATTGAGCTCGAGAAGAGTGAGGCAGAGAGACTCCTGCTCGTTGAAAGGCGCGCATAGTAAGACCAGAACAATCCCAATTAATCATTCCATCGGCACCGAAGACATATCGATCACCAATTTGGGCAAGCGCAAACTTCAAGGCTGTTCCCGCTCGACCTGATACGCCGGCCGCCCCTTTAGCTGCTTTGAGGGAAGAGGCTTGGTCTGCATCTTCGCGCTCTCGTGCAAGGCGCGCTAAACGCTCGCGATCTTCCTTCTTTAATTTAGATAAGAGAGACTCTGCTTGGGCTAACTTCTTTGTGGCGACAGCGCTTTGTGCCGCCAGACGCTTCTGCAAAACCTTAACTTGAGCCAACCGATCGCTTACAGTTAAAGATGTTGCATTGAGTTCTTGTTCAGCTGATTGAAACTTTCGAAGCTGGATTCCCTTTTTACGTGTGATTGCCTCAAGAGAACCAGCTGCCGACAAATACAATGACGGATCGGAGGAGAAAAGAAGTTCCAAACTCTGACTCAGCGTTCCAGATTTATACTGGTCGACAGCAATTGCGCCGAGTGTTTTTGAGATTGCATCAACTGTCTTGCCTTGAAGCGCGGCCTTTGCCTGAATTCCAGCGAGACTTCGCGTAAGGGATGCAAGGCGAACCTTTGCTTCCTGCGCGCCCTCTGCCGCAGCTGTGGCCTCTTCTTCAAGGCGAATTACTTGAGCTTGCACTTGTGCCAGGGTCTGCGCCGCTTGTGCAGGAGGTGCAAGGAGAAGCGGGGCCGCAGTTGCCGCAGCAAGCAGCAAAATGGCGGCCTTCATTCGCTTTCTCATGTTTTAAGGCTAACGCCCGAAGTCATGTAATTTCAATTTGGAACGGGCAAATAGGCTGATAATTAAGTGAGAAAAAGAATATTCTGAGCGTATGCCAGTTATCGGTACCTTAGTTGTAGGCGCAGATGGTTCTACCTCAAAGAATGGAAACTCTGCCGGAGTTACCACTGCACTCGATCGTTCAGAGTTCTTGCATAGACGTCGTAGCGCCGATTGCATCATCATCGGAGGAAATACAGCGCGCACAGAGCCATATCAACGAACTCCAGTTCCGGTTGTTGTTCTATCACGCGCCCTTATCAATCCACTGAGCGGAAATCGCTTAGCCCATTGCTGGAATCTCTCTCCCACAAAGGCTCTCGATAAGGCCCTTGAAACTTTTGGAGAAAGAATTCATATTGAAGCTGGCGCTGCGATTTTTCAAGAGTTAATTGGCGCCGGTCGAATCGATCAACTTGAATTGAGTATCACATCAATTACTGATGGTGAGGATAAGATCGATATCGAGAAGTTGCTCTCTAATTTTCTCATCACGAAAGATGTGACTCTTGAAGGTACTCGCTTTATCTCAGCGGTAAAAAAGTAAGGTGCTTTAGAAAGCTGAAATCAAACTGACACCAACTACTGCAAATGCGATTCCAACATATTGCACGCGATGCAACCTTTCATGCAGGAATAGGTATGCCAGGACTGCAGTTGCTATTGGGTAGAGCGCACCCAGAACCATCGCAAGTGAGACCAATCCTTTTGTCGTTGCCACTCCCAGTAAGAGATTTGCTGCAAAATCTGCAACGCCGATAAAGATAAGCAGTGGCATCTCGGGCTTTCCAAGTCCACCAATATTTCTAAATCGCACAAACAGTCCAATACCGATGAGGAGAGTTGTTGATCTCATCGTTGTCATAGTCATCAGAGCACTACTTTCAGAACCTAACGCCATGCAGACGAGTGTGATTCCAAAGAAGAGCGCTGCACTGAGAGCTAAGAGAACTGGCTTTAGTGGCAAGCCCTGTGAAACTTCTGGGCCACTTGCAAGGAAACCGCCGAGCATCGCGCAGACGACGCCGACAGAAAGAATTGTTGAAAGTCGATCGCCTTTATAGGTAAGTGCAAAGGCAAGGGGGATCAGAGCACTGAGTGAGCTAATTGGAGAGACAACACCCATGCGACCAGTTGAAAGTGCAGCGTAGAGACTAATTAATCCTAAATATCCGGTGAACCCTGCAAGAACTCCTGGAATGAAATATCCATCTGCACCGAAAGCTTCTGCGCGCCATGCACCAGTTCCTGCAACAAGAACGAGGCCAGTAAGAAAACCAATAGCCTGGCTTACAGCGAGAACGGCAATTGCTGGGAACTTCTTGCTGAGATTTCCGGCGATGTAATCGGCGCTTCCCCATAAGAGACTCGAGAGAAGGGCTAATGCGCTGGCCATAAGTGCAGACTCTACCCGCTGGAAGGTCTTAGCCTCCCGCCGAAAGCACCTAAAGAACTTTAGAATTGACCAGTGAAGTCGCCATTCTCCTTTGATGAAATGATTGAACTTCTACGTACATTTACTCCACGCGCAGAGATAATCCTTGAGGAAGTTCCGGCGCCGCAGAAGTTGGCCGCTTACTCCTTCGCCTTCACTGCAGATATCTCAAATGGACTTTCAGGTGATGCTGAAGATGAAGTCGCATCGGGTCGTTTTGTCATTCTCCATGAACCCGGTGGGCAAGATACGTGGGAAGGTGAATTCCGTTGCGTGACATTTATGCGCGCAGATGTAGATAGCGATATGCAAGAAGATCCACTTCTGCCAGAAGTCGGCTGGAATTGGCTTCTGGATTCTCTCCAAAGCACTGGCGCAATCTTTAGCGCACCAAGTGGAACAGTTACACGTGTCTCGAGCGCATCGTTCGGAAAATTATCTCCTCGAAGTGATGACTCCGAAATTGAGATCAGAGCTTCCTGGAGCCCGCAGATTGAAAAAGTTGAAGATATCTTTTCTCATGTACAGGCATGGTGCAATCTCATAACTGAAGTAGCAGGACTTGCACCTCTTCCTGAAGGTGTTGCAACTATTGGTTCAGCGCGACGACGTGTCTGAAAAAGCTGCAACCGAAGAGGTAGAACTTCCTGCGCCTACCCCTCTGCTCCATCCAGCTGCAGGCGTTCCCGAAATCATTGAGACCGAAGCAGCATTTGATGCAGCTCTCGAAGAGTTAGCTGCTGGACATGGTCCATATGCATTCGATGCAGAACGCGCATCAGGCTTTAAATACAGCTCTCGTGCATATCTCATTCAAATTAAGCGCGCTAATGGTGGATTACATCTGATAGATCCGATTCCATTTGGCCCGCACCACCGCTGCTTTATGAAATTGAATTCACTGATTAGTGATGAAGAGGTAATTCTTCACGCCAGTACACAAGATTTGCCATGTCTTCGCGAGTTAGGAATAGAACCGCAAATTCTCTTTGACACCGAACTTGGCGGACGTATCGCAGGACTTCCTCGAGTTGGACTTGGCCCACTCCTTGAAACGCTAATGGGCGTATCTCTTGCAAAGGAACATTCGGCAGCAGATTGGTCGAAGCGACCTCTGCCTGCAGAATGGCTCAACTACGCAGCCCTCGATGTAGAGCTTCTCGTTGAACTTCGTGACAAGGTTTATCAACTTCTGCTCGACGCTGGAAAGTGGGAGTGGGCGCAGGAAGATTTTGCCTCGATTATTTCTGCGCCACCACCACCGGCCCGAATCGATCCTTGGCGACGAACTTCGGGAATGCATAAAATTAAGAAGCGTCTACATATGGCTGTCGTGCGAGAGTTGTGGCAAGCCAGAAATACTCTTGCGCAAGAGTTAGATATTTCACCAGGCCGTTTGTTAACCGATGCTGCGATTTCAGAGATTGCACTCGCTAGCGAAAATACTCCGATGCTCAATCGCAAACATCTTGAGAAAGTACTGCGTCCAATCGGATTGCGAGCGCGCTGGTTTGAGAATTCCGAGCTCTGGATCTCCTCCATCGCGAGCGCTCTTGCACTCGCTGAAGAGCAATGGCCAGAGGCCCGTTCCAAGAGCGATACCTTGCCGCCGATTAAATTGTGGCGCGAGCGCTTTCCCGAGAAATACGCACCGCTCACTCATGCCCGCTTCAACCTTCAGGTACGCGCCCAAGAGTTATCTATCCCCCTTGAGAACCTCATAAGCCCTGAGCTGGTACGCAGGATTTGCTGGGCGCCCCCAGAAGGTCCCGTCTCTGACGCCTTGATCGCCCTGGGTGCTCGCCGCTGGCAGAGCGCCATCGCATCTCCCATCCTTGAGGCTGCCCTACGCGAGGTTGAGCCATTGGAGATTCCTGAGCCTGAAGAGGCCGCCACTCCTACCGCAGAATAGTGACGAATTACGCAACACTAGAGTTGCGTAATTAAAGTACCTCAATTACTCTCACTCCATGCTCAGTACATTCATCATCGCTCTCCGCGAGGGCTTAGAAGCATCACTCATCGTCGGTATTTTGGTTGCCTACCTTGTAAAGACAGAACGTAGACATCATCTGCGCGCCCTCTGGAGCGGTGTAGCTGTCGCAATTGTTGCGAGCCTGGCTTTCGGTGCCTTCTTGTCTTATACATCGGCTGAACTCTCTGTTCGCGGTGAAGAACTCTTTGCAGGAACGACATCTTTTATCGCTGTCGGATTTGTTACCTGGATGGTCTTCTGGATGAAGCGCACTGCACGAAATCTTAAGAACGAGCTCCACTCAAAGGCTGAATCCGCAGTCGGATCAGGGCCAATAGCGCTGGCTTTAGCTGCTTTCTTCGCTGTTGCTCGCGAAGGCCTTGAAACCTCACTCTTCCTCTATACAAACTTTAAGACAGTCGGTGCAGTATCAACTGCAACCCTGGGACTTCTTCTCGGCCTTGCACTTGCGGTGGGTCTCGGAATTGGAATTTACAAGAGCGCAATCAAGATCAACCTCGGTAAGTTCTTCACATACTCGGGTGTTGCCCTCATCATCGTCGCAGCCGGCGTTCTCTCTTATGGAATTCACGAGTTCCAAGAGTTTGGAATTCTCCCCGGCCCAGATGCATTCGTGTGGGATACAACTTCTTGGCTTCCTAAAGAGTCTCTCGTGGCAGGGCTTTTGGCTGGAACGGTCGGCTTTGATACGACTACCTCTTGGCTCCAGCTCGCTGGATGGTTGGCCTACCTCGGCCTGACTTTGAGCGCCTACCTCTCATCACCCAAGAAGGTAAAAACTCCCGTTAACTCGTAGCGCTTTTTCCTACTGGCGAGTAACCTAACGGCATACTCACCTTAGTAGAGGAAGTTCTATGACATCTCAGCTCCGTAACCTCCATAACGTCGTCCTCGTTGATGCTGTCCGCACGCCATTTGGTAAAGCGGGAAGCATGTATGCAGGCACTCGCGCAGATGATCTGATGGTGCGTGCGATGCGTGGGCTCTTGGAACGAAATCCGAAAGTCTCCCCCGAGCTCATTGATGATGTCGCAATCGCTGCAGCTACTCAGACTGGCGATCAAGGAATGAATATTGGTCGCAGCGCCACACTTCTTGCAGGACTTCCTAAGACGGTTCCTGGTTACTCGATTGACCGATGGTGTGCTGGTGCGCTCACCGCAACAACAACTGTTGCCGGTGCAATTGCGATGGGAGCAATTGATATCGCTATCGCAGGTGGCGTTGAACATATGGGCAATCACCCAATGGGCGAACTCATGGATCCCAACCCACGATATTTGGCAGAGAAGTTAGTGGAACAAGATGCGCTCGCAATGGGTGCAACTGCAGAACGACTTCATGATCGCTTCCCGCAATTAACAAAAGAGCGCGCAGATGCATATGCACTGAACTCTCAGGTGAAGACTGCGAAGGCATATGCAGATGGAAAGATTCAGAGAGATCTCATTCCAACAGCTGCACGTAACCCAGAACTAGGTTGGACTATTGCAACCGTTGATGAAGCTCCTCGACCAACAACTACGATGGAAGGTCTTGCAGGATTGAAGACCCCGTTTCGTGCAGCAGGTCGCGTGACTGCAGGAAATTCATCTGGACTCAATGATGGGGCAACCGCCGCCTTGCTTGCGAGTGAAGAGAAAGCAATTGAACTTGGCCTCACAATCAAAGCTCGCTTGGTGACATTTGCATTCGCAGGTGTAGAGCCAGAGGTAATGGGATATGGACCGGTTCCTTCAACAATTAAAGCTCTCGCTAAAGCAGGGCTTTCTATCGAAGATATCGGTGCATTTGAAGTTAATGAAGCATTTGCAGTCCAGGTCCTTGCATTCCTCGATCACTTTGGCATCGCAGATGATGATCCTCGCGTTAATCCCTACGGTGGCGCAATCGCAGTCGGCCATCCCCTTGCATCATCGGGTGTGCGCTTAATGCTCAACCTCGCTCGTACATTTGAAGAGAAGAAAGATGTTCGCTACGGAATCACAACGATGTGCATTGGTCTGGGTATGGGCGGCACCGTGATTTGGGAGAATCCGCATTTTCTTGGATCAACAAGCACAGGAGGAAAGAAGTAATGACAACATCAATTCAGCTTCCTGAAGGTGCACCTGAAGAGGTTGTAACTCATGCACTTGTGCGCGAAATCGACCTGACTCCATTTGGACATACAGGAACTCTCGCCCTCATTACTCTCGATAATTCACTCGATCACACACGCCCTAACACTCTTGGGCCACAATCACTTGCATCCATCGATGCTGCAATTACAGATGCAGCCTCACGCAAACCAGCAGCTATCGCAGTAATTGGTAAGCCATTTATCTTCGCAGCAGGTGCAGATCTTTCAGGCTTAGCATTCTTAAATAAGCGCGAGCAAGCAGTTGCCATTGGAAAGCTCGGCCACGATGTCTTTAGGCGTTTTGATGAGATTGGTATTCCCACCTTCGCATTTATCAATGGTTTGGCACTCGGTGGTGGCCTAGAAATCGGTCTTCACTGCAACTACCGCACACTTGCATCAACTGCCTTCACGGCTCTTCCTGAAGTTTTCCTAGGGCTTGTTCCTGGGTGGGGTGGAGCAACAATTCTTCCAAAACTTATTGGTCCAGAGCGCGCAGTTCAGGTCATCATTGGAAATTCACTCAATAACAACACAATGATGAAGGCGAAGGATGCTCTGGCACTTGGCGTTGTTGATGCTGTGTATGAACCAGCCGACTTCCTTGAAAGATCCGTTGCATTTGCAGCAGGTGTCTTAAGTGGCTCTGTGAAGGTAGAGCGTAAGGATTACTCAACTGATCCTGCATGGGATTCAGCTCTTGCTGCAGGTCGCGCTGCTGCACTCAAGAAGTATGGTGGAGCAGAGTTGGCATCTCCTACCAAGGCGCTAGAACTTATGGCGGCTGCAAAGAGCAATACTCGCGGTGCAGGTTTTGATGCTGAAGATATTGCCTTAGCAGATCTGACAATGTCCGACCCTCTCCGTGCTTCCCTCTATGCATTTAACGTTATTCAGAAGAAGCGTAAGAAAGTTGAAGGCGCCCCAAAGCCTGCACTCGGTAGAAAAGTTGCTCGTGTTGGAGTTGTAGGCGCCGGTCTTATGGCATCTCAATTAGCGCTCCTACTACTTCGTAATCTCAAGTGCCCTGTGGTCATGACAGATATCGACCAAGAGCGCGCCGATAAAGGTGTTGCCTGGGTTAAGAATGAAATAGCAAAGCTCGTTGAGAAGAAGCGCATGAGCCCAGAATCTGCTGGACGCCTATCGCTACTCATTAGCGGATCATCTGATCAACAGGTCTTTGCAGGGTGTGACTTCGTTATTGAAGCTATCTTCGAAGAGTTATCTCTCAAGCAAGAGCTCTTCAAGAAGCTAGAGAAGATCGTTGGACCTGAGTGTGTCTTAGCTACAAATACTTCATCTCTCTCTGTTGAAGCGATGAGCCAAGGGCTTGAACATCCAGAACGAGTGGTTGGATTCCACTTCTTTAACCCTGTTGCGATTATGCCTCTACTCGAAGTTGCACGTACTTCAAAGACAGATGATGCAACAACAGCAACAGCGGTAAATATCGGCAAGGAACTTAAGAAGACAATGATCATCTGTAAGGATGCACCGGGCTTTGTAGTGAACCGACTTCTTACTCGCTTCATGGGTGAGATCACCGATGCAGTCGATGAAGGAACCGATCCGAGCGTTGCTGATAATGCGATGCGCAGTATTGGTTTCCCAATGTCTCCCTTTGAACTCCTTGGCCTTGTAGGTCCTGGTGTTGCACTTCACGTGTCAGAGACTCTCAATGCAAACCTTGGGCCTCGCTATCGCATCTCCCCTACGATGCAAGCGATGGTTAAGGAAGGCGTGAAGACTTTCTACATTAAGGGCGAAGATGGAAAGTTCTCTGTAAATCCTGCCGCTCTCGCCCTCGTGCATAAAGGAACAACGCCATCAACTGCTGAAGAAGTTCGTCTGCGTGCACTGAAGGCTCTCGCCGAAGAAGCTCGCATGATGCTCGATGAAGGTGTTGTTTCAACTCCTGCAGAGATTGATCTCTGTATGTTGATGGGCGCCGGATGGCCGATGCACTTAGGTGGAATTCTGCCGTTCTTAGATCGCGAAGGAATTAGCGAGTCTGTTTGCGGTCAGCGTTTTCATGCTCCGGGAATTGCATCTCTTCCACGGTAGAGTTCCACTCGACGATATCGCGTGAAATCTTCTGAGCAGTAATTCCTAAATCTTCAAGAATTTCTGCACGCTTTGAGTGCTCAATAAATTCAAGGGGCACACCGATGCTATGCAGAGCAACGTTAAGTCCTGCCTCTCTAAATTGCTCAGAGATTGAACTTGCGATTCCGCCGTGCTTTATTCCATCTTCAAGAACTACAACGCTCTTGTAGCGATCTGCCATAGTGACAAGTGATGCTGGAAGTGGCTTTACCCAACGAGGATCGATGACGGTAACGCCAACACCTTCGCGATAAGCCTGTGATGCCGCCTCTACAGCGATAGCAGCCATCGAACCGATAGAGATAAGTAATACATCTGCGCTCTCGCCACGATAGAGAACATCTACGCCGTCACGACGTTCAAAAGCTGGAATATCTGCCTGCACTGCTCCCTTTGGAAATCTAACTGCAGTAGGTGCATCGTTAACTGCTACTGCTTCACGTAGCGTTTCACGTAAACGAGCAGCATCGCGAGGAGCTGCAACGCGCATTGTTGGAACCATTCCGGTAAGGGCAAGATCCCAGATTCCATGGTGAGATGGACCGTCATCGCCTGTAATTCCAGCGCGATCTAAGACAAATGTAACTCCAGCCTTATGGAGTGATACATCGAGCAGCAACTGATCAAATGCTCGATTGAGAAATGTTGAGTAAACCGCAAAGACTGGGTGGAGACCTGCAAAGGCAAGGCCTGCAGCGCTTGTCACTGCATGCTGTTCTGCAATTCCAACATCGATTGTGCGTTCAGGGAATTGGCTCTCAAACTTATCTAACCCTGTTGGCCCGAGCATCGCTGCCGTGATTGCGACGATATCTTTTCGTTCTTTGCCAAGTGCAAGAAGTTCATCTGAGAAAACATTGGTCCAGCTTGTAGAAGATTTTGCCAGTGGCGTGCCAGTCTCTGGATCAACGATTCCTACTGCGTGGAATTTCTCAGCAAAATCTGCGACGGCTGGCTTGTGGCCTTTGCCCTTCTCGGTAATCACATGAACAAGTACTGGTTCGCCGAATTCTTTAGCTTGTTCGAGCGCACGCTCCATCGCTGCAATATCGTGGCCAT
>CAESAG010000007.1_pt1 | contig 10991 bp, 10 predicted proteins | sample 7263621 | NCBI WGS metagenome assembly CAESAG01 (sample SAMEA6814139, study PRJEB35770) | uncultured Candidatus Planktophila sp. | biome: Freshwater; feature: Freshwater reservoir; material: water | place: Czech Republic | collected 2017-06-27 | depth 30m m | reverse complement strand
TTGGGATGGGGAGAAGTCACGATTGTGCTGCGCTTCTGGATCATCGCTGGCTTAAGCGTCGCACTTGGCCTTGGCCTCTTCTACACACAGTGGGTCGCTAGTTAATTCCTAGAGACAATCATGAATCAGAACCCTTACTTAAACCTCAGCGAGATGAAGATTCTCATCGCTGGTGCCGGTGTTACCGGAACTGCATCGGCACGAGCGCTCAATAAGCGCGGATCCGAAGTGCTTTTGGTAGACGAGAAGATCACTGAGAACTCTGAATTTAAAGTCGCAAAGCCTGCAGACGTTGATGTCAGTTCATTCGATGCGCTCTTAATTTCACCAGGTTGGCGAGAAGATCATCCACTCGTGGTTGCTGCTCGAAAGAGCAATATTTCAATTATCAACGAGATTGATCTTGCGTGGAGCCTCAAACCTGCTTCACAGAAGTGGCTTGGCCTAACCGGAACAAATGGAAAAACATCCACTGTGGAACTCGCTGCGCACATGATTCGAACAGGTGGCCACTCAGCTTTGGCATGTGGAAATGTTGGCACGACCGTCATTGAAGCAGTTGAATCGGCTGAGAAGTATGAATATCTCGTTCTAGAACTCTCATCTTTCCAGCTCCATTGGCTTCAAGATTCCAATTTTGTTGCTGGTGCAATTCTTAACATCGCAGAAGATCACCTCGATTGGCATGGATCCTTCGATGCATATGCTGGTGCAAAATTCTCACTTCTCGATAAATCTACTACTGCAATTCTCAATGGTGATGATTCCGAGATTGTTACTCGAGCAAACCATTGGCTCGGAAGAAAGGTCTTCTTCTCCCTCGATACACCTGCTCCAGGTGAAATTGGTATCGTGGAGGAACTTCTTGTTGATCGCGCCTTTGTCGCAGACCCAATGGAAGCATCTATGTTCTGCGAGTTAGCTGAGGTCACACCAACAGTTCCTCACAATGTTGCAAATGCACTTGCCGCTGCTGGCTTAGCTCGCGTGATAGGAATTGATCACGAAAAAATCCGTGAGGCTATTAAGAGCTTTACTCCGGGTCGCCACCGAATAGAGACAGTGTTGCTGAAAGATGAGATCACCTGGATCAATGATTCGAAGGCGACAAATCCTCATGCAGCGGCTGCATCAATCATGTCTGCGCTCTCTGTTATCTGGATTGCTGGGGGATTGGCAAAGGGTGCGACTATGGACGAGCTAGTCATGCGCGTAAAGAGCCGTCTTCGTACAGCGATACTCATTGGCGAAGATCGCGAGCTCATTGCACATGAGTTGAAAACACATGCACCAGAGGTGGAAATTGTCTTTATTGATTCTCCAGCAGATTATGTAAAGGGCGCAGCCAATAACTCATTGATGGAATCCGTTGTTGAGGCAGCACGCACCCGAGCGCAATCGGGCGACACCGTGCTTCTGGCACCGGCTTGCGCATCGATGGATCAATTCCTCTCTTACGCAGATCGCGGAGATAGGTTCGCAAGTGCAGTAAAGAAGGTAATCAACCATGAAGAGTAATTCCCCAGAGACTTTGCTATCAAAGCCAGTCAACCACCTCTACCTGCTACTTATCAGTGCTGGTGCGTTAAGTTTTCTGGGACTCATCATGGTCTTCTCTGCCTCTTCCATTCACGCCATTGATACCCGAGGTTCTGCACTCTCCATTGTTATTCGCCAATTTGTCTTTCTCTTGGTCTCAATTCCCTTTGCGATGTATCTCTCCAAGTTGCCTCTCTCTACGTGGGAGAAGGTAGCTCGATTCGGTTTCATTATCTCCACTCTCATTCTCGCCATACTTATCATTCCGGGGGTTGGTAAGACTGTTCACGGAAATACCAACTGGATCGACTTTAAAATCTTTGATGTACAGCCAAGTGAGTTTGCAAAGTTCATGATGATTCTTTGGGCAAGTAATCAGTTATCTCGACGTGAGATCAATGGTCGATTTGATACCAATGTAATGAAACTTATTTCACCAGCTTTTGTGATTATTCTCTTCCTGGTCATGATGGGAAATGATCTTGGAACTGCCTCAGTTATCGCAATGATTCTCGTCGGTCTTCTCTTTGTCTCAGGTATAAAGCTGCGAATTCTCGGCTCGATCACCGCACTTGGAGCCCTTGCACTCACCGCACTTATCGTGACATCGGGATATCGCTCCAAGCGATTCCTCGTATTCCTTGATCCATTTGCACCAGAAGATTACAAAGATCTCGGATGGCAACCAGCCCATAGCTTGCTTGGTTTAGCTAGCGGTGGGCTCTTTGGAGTTGGACTCGGCGGAAGCCGTCAGAAGTGGGGAAATCTACCCGAGGCTCATACCGACTTTATCTTCTCGGTCATTGGCGAGGAACTTGGTTTAGTTGGAACTCTTGCAACGTTAATTCTTATCGGTGCACTTGTCTATGCAATCTTTAGAATTGCCCTTCGCGCACAAGATCCCATGAGTCGTTATGCATGTGCAGGTATTGCGACATGGATTGCGGTTCAATCATTTCTCAATATCGGATCAGCAACGAGCCTCCTTCCCGTTGTTGGGGTTACTTTGCCGCTGGTCTCCTACGGTGGATCTGCACTCGCAGCGATGATTTGTTCTCTCGGATTTGTTGCAGGAACTGCTTTGCGTGACTCCGAAGTTCGCCGCGAGATTGTAAAGAAGAGAAGTAAATGACTCGAATTGTCTTTGCCGGAGGTGGAACAGCAGGGCATATAGAACCGGCTCTCGCTGTTGCTCGCCATTGGATGATGAGCCACCCAGATTCCGAACTTATCTTCCTTGGAACATCATCTGGTTTAGAGAATCGTTTAGTACCTGAAGCTGGCTTTAAACTCTCGCTGATCACCAAAGTGCGAATCTCTCGAAAGCTTTCTCCATCACTTCTTGCAACTCCCTTCACGCTCGTTCGTTCGATTTCACAGGTTTATAAGGTGCTTGAAGGCGCAGATCTTCTCGTTGGCTTTGGGGGATATGTATCAGGTCCGGCTTATCTTGCGGCGCGAATTCGTCGAATCCCTTTCGTGATACACGAAGCAAATGCTCGACCAGGTATCGCCAATCAGCTAGGTGCACTCTTCACCGAGCATGCAGCGATTGCATATCCAGTTGCAAGCGGAAAACTTTCAGGTGCACTACTAGCAGGACTTCCTTTACGTCCTGATGTCGATATCGCCTTTCATAGCGCAGAGAGCGACTGGGCAAAGGCGCGAACAGATGCAAAGGTTCGAATCGGATTTAACCCTACACAACCTGTAATTTTTATCTTTGGTGGCTCCCAAGGATCTGTTGCTATCAACTCTGTGATTGAAGGCGCGCGATCTCAACTTGGTGAATCAGGAATGCAGATTCTCCACTCTGTTGGAGCTAATAATCACCTGCCAGAATCAGATAGTAATTACAAGGCAGTTTCTTATATCTCCGATATGGCAACTGCATATTTAGCTGCAGATCTGATTATCTCTAGAAGTGGCGCTGTCTCTTGCTCCGAGATTAATACTCTCGGTCGCTACGCACTCTTTATTCCTCTACCTGTTGGAAATGGCGAGCAAGAGCTCAATGCAATGACTTTGGTGGCAGATTCTCGGGCTGAGATTGTGATGCAGAGAGATTTCACATCATCTTGGCTCACTGAAAATATCTCACGCCTACTGAGTGCAAGCCTGAAGGCTCCAGTTGCTGGTTCACGAAAAGATATCGATGCGTCATCTAAGATGGTTGCACTTATGGAGTTTGCAATAGCTGGAGGTAAGTAAGTGCAATCACTGGTCGGCCAGAAGATTCATTTCATCGGCATCGGTGGATCTGGCATGAGCGGATTGGCACGTATCGCGCTGACTGATGGAATTCAGGTAAGTGGCTCTGATGCAAAGGATTCAAGCGTTCTCACAGCGCTCAGAGCACTCGGTGCAACTGTTTACAGCAACCATGCGCAAGAAAATGTTGCAGATGCAGATGTCGTGATTTATTCAACTGCAATTTCCGCTAGCAATCCCGAGATGGCCTATGCGGTACAGCGATCGATACCAATTCTCACTCGCGCTCAAGCGCTAGCTCTCTTAATGAAAGGCTCAAAGAGCATCGCTGTTGCTGGTACTCATGGCAAGACAACAACTTCGTCGATGATGACTGTGGCTCTTCAAGGATGTGGCGTTGATCCGTCATTTGCCATTGGCGGAACGCTGATGGCATCTGGCTCTAATGCCCATCGCGGGACAGGAGATTTCTTTGTTGCAGAGGCCGATGAATCTGATGGTTCATTTATTGAGTACAAGCCGCTTGCTGCAATCGTCACAAATATTGAGCATGATCACGTCGACTTCTTCGCAACAGCCGATGACGTCACCGCCGTCTTTGAAAAGTTTGCATCCACAATTGCAACCGATGGTTTTCTTATTTACTGCGGTGATGATGCAGGCTCTGCAAAGCTTGGTTCACAGAGCGCCTCATACACGCGAATTTCTTATGGCATCCTTGAAGGCGCCGACCTTCGGGTAGATCAGATTTCCCTGCTTCCCATGGGCTCCACCTCACGAATCCTCTGGAAGGGTCGTGCAGTGGGAACGCTAGAACTACAAGTTCCTGGACATCACAACGTTCTCAACGCTGCAGCATGTCTTGCTATGGGACTTGCACTTGGATTACCTGCACATCAATTATTAGAGGGACTTCATAGCTTCAGAGGTGCAGGGCGTCGCTTTGAACTTAAGGCCACAGAACATGGGATTCGCATCATCGATGATTATGGCCATCATCCAACTGAGATTGAGGTGACGCTAGATGCTGCTCGCAGATATGCAGGAGATGGCCGTCTTCTAGTAATTTTTCAGCCACATAGATATTCACGTACACAGGCATTCCTAGACGATTTCGCAAGAACGCTAGACCTTGCCGATGATGTAACGCTCCTTGAAATCTATGCTGCAAGTGAGAAACCAATCCCTGGAATTTCATCCGAACTCATCGCAGAGAAGATGAAGCGCGGACACTTTATTCCTAACTTCGTAAGCGCCTCTGAGAGAGTCATTGAGATGGCAAAACCAGGAGATGTCATCATCACACTCGGTGCTGGAGATGTGAATTCGTTAGCACCGATTATCGCCGAAGGGCTGCAGAAACGTTTTGCGTAGCTCACACCGCTTGGCTCGATCTGTAATTCTCATCGGACTTATCTTTGCTGGATTGATTTATTTACTTGCCTGGTCAAGTGTCTTCACTGTGAAAGAGATAAAAGTCTCGGGTGCGCCAACGAAGGTCTCCGAAGAGCTAGTCCTTAAAACTTCAGAGATAGCAGTGGGGCAGAAGCTTGCACGAATTGAACCGCGCTCTGCAGAACATAGAGTGCAATCACTGACCTGGATTAAGGAGATTTCAATCTCTCGAAATTGGATATCCGGTCAGGTAGATCTCGTAGTTACGCCTCGAATTCCAAAGGCATATTTCAATGGAAAGACCCTTGATGCAGCGGGGAAGATATTTGAACTTCCTGGCTTTGATGGAGGCAATCTCCCGCAGGTATCTGCTGCAACTCCAGCCCTTGGAATCCAGGCAGTTGCACTCTTTCGTGCCCTTCCGGTCGACTTTAGAGATCAGGTGAGATCGCTGACTGCTGTAAATGAAGCTAACTTCTCATTAGCAGTTACCCATCAGGGGCGAAATCTTTCGGTGAAGTGGGGTGCAAATATTGAGAACCCACTTAAAGTGCAGGTTTTTCAAGAACTTCTAGATAGGCCTGAGAATAAGCGAATTAAGAGAGTTGATTTATCTGCACCACATGCACCAATAGTTAAATAATTAATCTCTATGTAATGTAAAAAATGTATCAATGTGTAGTTGAGAAAATAGTTCGTGGCGGTCTTTGATTACTACTACCTAACCCCATACCTTCAGCGCCAAGATAAATGGTAGAAATGTAATTCTCAAGTAGAGGTTTACAGTTCTTAAGGGGGACTCACGTGGCTGCACCACAGAACTACTTAGCTGTCATCAAGGTTGTCGGTATCGGCGGCGGCGGAGTAAATGCAATCAACAGAATGATTGATGTTGGTTTAAAAGGCGTTGAGTTCATTGCAATTAATACTGATGCACAACACTTGTTAATGAGTGATGCAGATGTGAAATTAGATATTGGTCGCGCATCTACAAAAGGTCTCGGTGCAGGTGCTGCACCAGAGAAAGGTCGACAGGCAGCTATCGATCACACAGAAGAGATTGAAGAAATTCTTCGTGGCGCAGATATGGTTTTTGTTACAGCAGGTGAAGGTGGCGGTACAGGTACAGGTGGCGCACCTATCGTTGCAAAGATTGCACGCGATCTCGGTGCGTTAACAATTGGTGTAGTTACTAAGCCATTCTCATTCGAAGGAAAGATACGTACACGTCAAGCAGATGAAGGCATCGAACTTCTCCGCGAGCAAGTAGATACTCTTATTGTTATTCCAAATGATCGCCTCCTTGCAATATCTGATCGCGCAATCACCGCAGTCGATGCATTTAAGAGCGCTGACCAAGTTCTCCTTTCTGGTGTACAAGGAATTACAGAGATCATCACTCAGCCAGGTTTGATCAACCTCGACTTCGCAGATGTGAAGACCGTTATGACTGATGCAGGTTCAGCGCTGATGGGTATTGGTTCTGCGCGAGGCGAGAATCGTGCAACACGTGCTGCAGAACTTGCGATCTCAAGTCCTCTTCTTGAAGCATCAATCGATGGTGCGATGGGAGTCTTACTCTCGGTCGCTGGCGGTTCAGATCTAGGACTCTTTGAAATCAATGAAGCATGCGAACTCGTACAAAGTGCTGCTCACCCAGATGCACGCATCATCTTCGGAACAACTATCGATGATGCGTTAGGTGATGAAGTCCGGATTACCGTCATCGCGGCTGGTTTTGCAGGCGGAGAACCTAAGAAGGTTGATATGCCGGTCATCAATGCGCAGACTCTCGGTGGCGTCGCAGATCCAATCCCATCAAATGATCCGCTCTCAGTTGCACTTGACCTCGACTCATCTGCACCCCGTAAGCGAGTGACATTTGAAGAGTTGGTCTCTGAAGATGAGATTGATGTCCCTGACTTTATGAAGTAGTTCTATGAAATACAGCTTTACCAATCGCACCGGAGGCGTCAGCACCGGTGCTTTTGCATCTCTTAACTTTGGCTTCCATGTTGCAGACGATCCGGAGAAAGTCATTGCCAATCGAGAGGCTCTAAAGAATCAACTTGGTCCTGTTCAATTCATGTCACAAGAACACGGGAAGAGAATTGTTCTTGTTGAGGAAGTGATCGATGAAGATCCCATCGCTGATGCTTTGGTATCTGGAATTCCTGGAGTTAACCTTGCCGTGCAAGTTGCTGATTGCATCCCACTCTTGCTCTCATCCGATCACGCAGTAGCAGCTGTTCATGTTGGTCGAAGAGGGTTAGTTAATGGAGTTGCTCTGGCCACCATCGAGCTTATGAGAGAGATGGGCGCAGGATCTATATCAGCAATTATCGGTCCATCTATTTGCGGTAAATGTTACGAAGTCTCTGAAGAGATATTCAACGAAGTAGTCGCGCTTCACCCACATGCTGCAGCAAAACGAGGCGATGGAAGTTTCGCACTCGATCTCCCAGGTGCCTTAACAAAAATTCTGGAAAGCCATGGGGTAGCAGTTTTGCGAGAAGGTAATTGCACAGTTGAGGATCCTCAATTGTTCTCTTATCGCCGAGATGGCGTGACGGGGCGCCAAGTTGGAGTCATCTCACTATGACGCGCCTAAAAGAAATTACTCAGAACCTTCATGACCTTCAAGCTCGAATTTCCAATCCTGATGTAACTCTGATTGCCGTCACTAAGACATATCCGGCAAGTGATGTACAGATTCTTAAAGATTTGGGCATCAATAATTTTGGTGAGAATAGAACCGAAGAGGGGGCTGAGAAATCAGCTGCAGTGGATGGAATTTGGCACTTTCAGGGCGGAATACAAAGTCGTAAATTAAAAGAGATTGCCCTATGGGCTGATGTCATTCATTCCCTTGATCAGCTCTCGCATGCAGAGAAGTTACAGAGCCTTTTAACTAAACCTATAGATATCTTTCTTCAACTATCACTCGATGGTGACCCATCTCGCGGGGGAGTCCAGGAAGGTGATCTCCATCAACTTGCTCAGAAAATCAGCGAGATGGTTCATCTCAAACTTCAAGGCCTGATGTGCGTTCTTCCACTTGGCGTTGAGGCAGATAATGGATTTCAAAAGGTAGCTTCAATTCATAGTCGATTCCAGAGCGAATTCCCGCAAGCAAAATATCTCTCAGCCGGTATGTCAGGAGACTTTGAAATCGCCATTGAATACGGTGCGACACACATTCGCGTAGGTAGCCAAATCCTCGGTCCACGCACCGCCCGCCGGTAACCTAGGCACATGTCAGCACTCAATAAAATGATGGGCTTCCTTGGCCTCGTCGATACAGATGAAGAGTCACAAGCGATCGAATCACCTGCACGCCAGGTTGCATCTCGACCAAATCTCGAACGATCTAGCCGTGAACGCACAGGTGTCACAGTTCTTGGAACTCACGCTGCTACACAACCTGCAATGATTGAAGAACCAGCATCTTCATACAACATCATTACTCTTCAGCCACGTTCTTACTCGGAAGCTCGCAAAGTTGGCGAGTACTACCGTGAAGGAAATCCAGTCATCATTAATCTCGATGATATGGAAGAGAGCGAGCGAAAGCGCCTCGTTGACTTTGCAAGTGGACTCGTCTTTGGACTCCATGGCCGCATCGAGCGCATCAGCCTCAAGGTCTTCTTACTCTCACCTGCAAATGTAAGTGTGAGCAATGAAGATAAGACTGCAGCGCAGGCAACTTTCTTCAATCAGAGCTAAGTTCTTACCTTGATTACTTCAATTCTTCTGCAGATTCTTGGGCTCTTTAAGCTCGCCCTCTTTGCTCGAATCATTATCGATTATGTGCGTATGTTTGCACGCAACTGGCGCCCTAATGCAATCTTCCTTGCATTCTTCGAATTTATTTATTCGATTACAGACCCGCCAATGAAGTTTGTGCAGCGCTTTGTCCCACCTCTTCGCCTAGGTGGAATCGCACTTGATCTCTCGTTTATCGTCTTGCTGATTGCAATTAATTTATTGCAAGGCGCAATTCGAGTAATTCTCTAGAGCTCTTACGCCTTACTTAGGGCGATATTAACTCCAAGTTCGCTCTCTACTTCAGGAACACTTGCATCCTCACTTATTGAGAGTGCAAGAACTTCCTCAGAGATATGGGCGACATTGGCAGTAATTGTCTTTGCTAAATCACTTGGCGCACTCCAACGCACGTGGATTCGATCAGATATTTCAAAACCATCGCTCTTGCGACGCTCTTGAATTAATCTGATTACTTCACGAAGGTGGCCAGATGCAATGAGCTCAGGGGAGAGAGCTAGATCGAGAGCAACGCTCTCGCCATCGTGGCTTGAGACCATCCATCCGCTCTTCGGAACCTCGGTTATGACTAAATCATCGAGTGCTATCGCGAACTCACCAAGTGTTGAAGCACCTGTTGAACGCAGCTGCTTCACAAGAGTCGTTGCATCGGTTGCCGCAATGAACTTTGCAACATCCTGCACAGCTTTGCCGTACTTGGCGCCCAGAGATTTGAAGTTCGCCTTTACGGAAATATCTACAAGATCTCCATCGGCATCTGCAATATCTTCAAGGTCAAGTACGTTGAGCTCATCTGAAATCTGTTCTTTCATATCGGCAGGGAGTCCAGCCCAACCTTGTGCAGAAATCAATGCGCGCTGAAGTGGTTGTCTGATCTTGATTCCTGATTCAGCACGAGCGGCTCGTCCAAGTTCTACAACTCTGCGAGTCATCGCAACCTGAGCGTTGAGCTCAAGATCGATAAGCGCGTTCTGCGAGATTGGGAAATCAGTCAGATGTACAGAATCTGCAGCCTTTGGATCAGCAACACGGATTAACTCTTGCCAAGTGTGTTCTGCAATAAATGGAACCATTGGAGCAAGTAGCTGAGTCAAGGTCAAAAGACATTCGTGCAAAGTCGCAAGAGCTGCGACATCGCCATCCCAGAATCTGCGACGTGAGCGACGCACATACCAGTTCGATAGTTCATCGATGAAACGGGCAAGTTCTCTTCCCGCACTCTGTGAATCAAACTCTGTATATGCCTTATCAACTTCTGCGATGAGCACGTTGAGTTCGCTCAGGATCCATCGATCCATCAGCGTACGATCTTTGAGAGCAGGGCTTTGAGAAAGCTCAAAGTTAGAAGCCTGCGCATAGAGAGCGTGGAAAGAGATTGTGTTCCAGTAAGTAAGGAGTGTCTTTCTCACGACATCGGAAATTGCATCGTGGCCAACTCGACGAGCAGACCAAGGTGAACCTGCTGCAAGCATGTACCAGCGAACGGCATCTGCGCCATGTTGATCCATAAGCGAGATTGGCTCAAGAACGTTTCCGAGGTGCTTGCTCATCTTTCTTCCATCTTTATCCAAAATATGTCCAAGACAGAGGACGCTCTTATATGAACTCTCATCGAAGACCAGAGTTCCGATAGTCATCAGTGTGTAGAACCAGCCACGAGTCTGGTCGATTGCCTCACAGATAAAGTCAGCAGGATATGCAGCTTTAAACTTCTCCACTGATCCTGGCTTATGCGGGTAGCCCCACTGCGCGAAAGGCATTGCACCTGAGTCATACCAGCAGTCAATTACCTCAGGTACTCGCACCATTGTCGATGAACACTCTGCACATGCAAAGGTAATGTCATCTACAAAGGGACGGTGTGGATCTAAATTACTGAGTTCCTGTCCTGCAAGGGCGCCAAGTTCCTTTAGTGAGTCAACACAGATTTCATGTTTATTTTCGCAGCGCCAAATAGGTAGAGGTGTACCCCAATAACGATTACGTGACAGAGCCCAGTCAATATTGTTATTGAGCCAATCACCGTATCGACCTGTCTTAATTGTCTCGGGGTGCCAGTC
>CAESAG010000006.1_pt1 | contig 11908 bp, 8 predicted proteins | sample 7263621 | NCBI WGS metagenome assembly CAESAG01 (sample SAMEA6814139, study PRJEB35770) | uncultured Candidatus Planktophila sp. | biome: Freshwater; feature: Freshwater reservoir; material: water | place: Czech Republic | collected 2017-06-27 | depth 30m m | reverse complement strand
TCAATAAATGTTGGAACATCTTTATCAGGGCCGTATTCAGAGATAAGAGTTGGGATATCAATGCCGAGTTCTTCAACGGCCTTGGTCTGCAGAGCCTCAACTCGCATACGTTGTTCAGCTCGAGCAATTTCATCACGGTGCACACTTGAGGTTAGTTGATCGAGTTCTGATGTTAACTCGCGATTTCTTGCGCGGACTGTCAAGGTCTCGCCTTCACGATCGGATCTATTGCCTTCAAGTCGCGAACGTTCTGTCTGCGCTTTTGCGATGGAACGCTCGATGTTGATCAGCACCTCGTACGCTGCTTCTGCAATCGCTTGAGAAATTACAGCACCCCGTGCACGTGCCCCACGGCGTGATACAGCCCGTTCCGATGCATCGCGTTCAGCTTGCGCAGACTCTTCAAGTGCCTGTGCGCGAGCTGAAACAGAAGCAACACGTTCTTCAGAGGTACGAACTGCAAGGCGCGCTTCAACCTCTGCTGTGCGCGCTTGTGAAACTGTATTTCGAATTGTCTCTGCACGAGTGTGATCTGGTTCTGCGATTTCACCATGGTGTTGCATCTGATTACGTGCAATTGAGAGTTCGTTCTCATCGCGATCTTTTGCAGCAGATGCTTCATTGATAGCAACTGTGAGTCTCTCGACCTCTGCGGTAGCAGATTTAATATTCTGGCCAGATACTGCGAGCCGCTCTGTAAAGGCTGCAATGCGAGCATCTGATTCATTGAGCTTGGCAAGTGATGCATCAAATGCGCTCTGCTTTGAATCAACATCACTTGTCGCTGTCGCAATTTCAAACTTAAGTCGATCGCAAGTGTGATTGAGCTCTTCAAGTTTCTTGCCCAAATCTGCGACGAGTGCTTGAATTTCAATGAGAGATGATGAGGATGCAGATCCACCACGAGCACGATGTGACGTGATCACATCTCCATCTCGCGTAACGACGGTGACGTTTCTATGTTGACGAAGAATTGCCTCGGCCTCATTTGCGTTCTCAGCAACAACTGTTGAGGAGAGCAATGATGCTAGAAGTTCTGAGATCTCACGGGAACGAACATGATCGAGAAGAGTCTTAAGACCACTTGGAGATTGGCTAGAAGTCTCTTGCCCTGGTTCGTAGACAAGTACATCTGCCTGTCCTAGATTCTCACGGCGCAGAGTTGTAAGTGCGCTAACAGCAGAGGAGAGATCTTTTACTACAACTGCATCTGCAAGTGAACCAAGTGCAGCAGCAGTTGCAGCTTCCCATCCACTATCAATTTCAATGAGCGAGGCGATGCTTCCGAGAATTTGTACTCCGTGAGAATCGCGAATCAGAGCAGCTGCTCCATCTCGTGAACCTGAGGTCAACTTCATCGCTTCAAGCTTTGACTCGATGGCATTTCGTTCGCGATCTGCTGCTCTCTCAGATTCAACTAATTCGGTAAGAGATTTCTTCGATCTTTCCAGCGCAGACTTACTTTGCTCGAACTGTGAATCTAAACCTTGTTCTCCGGCATCAGCATTTCCGATCTCCATCTCAAACTTCGCATAATCATCCTTTGCGCTATCGACTCGTGATTGCGCCTCTGATCGTGCGAGTTGAAGACGTGAAATTTCTTCAGTGATTGCCTCAATGCGAGCAGCGAGAGATTTGATGTGACCTTCTTGACGAGCAGTTCCTTCACGTTGATCCGCGATAGCCCGCATCGCAGCAGCAATTGTGTCTTCCTCTGCCTTCAGCGCCGCCTCCGCAGCAGCTAGTGCATTTGTTGCACTTGCCAGTGCGCTCTGCGCGTTCTGAACATCGGAGCGAAGCTGTGACTCTTCTGCACGCAGCGAAGCAGCTTCTTGATCAAGTGCCTCTGGATCGCGTCCTGCACTTCGCGCTTCCTCTGCCTCTTCTGCCAAGAATCGTGAGCGCTCTTGGGCAAGGGATTGGGTTCCGCGGAATTTTTCGCGCAGTGCATTGAGTGAGTAAAAATTCTCTTGCGATTTAATCAGTAACGGGCTCTCAAAAGCAGATGTTGCATCTAGCTCTTCTTCGCGACGACGAACCTTGTCGAGCTCTGCCTCAACCTGTGAGCGACGTTCGCGTAGCGCGTTCTCATCTGCAACTTCTGCATCGAGCGTCTTTGAAAGGCTGATGTAATCATCTGCAAGTAAGCGCAGTTTCGCATCACGAAGATCGGCTTGAATCGTTGCCGCCTTCTTCGCTACTTCAGCTTGTTTTCCAAGCGGTCTTAGTTGGCGTCGAAGTTCGACGGTGAGGTCGTTAACTCGAGCGAGGTTTGCTTGCATCGAATCAAGCTTGCGAATTGCCTTCTCTTTACGCTTGCGATGTTTAAGAACTCCGGCTGCTTCTTCAATAAACCCTCGGCGCTCTTCAGGTGTTGCCATCAAGATCGCATCGAGTTGTCCCTGGCCGACAATGACGTGCATCTCGCGGCCAATACCTGAATCGCTGAGCAACTCTTGGATATCTAGTAAGCGAGAGGCTTCGCCATTAATCTGGTATTCACTCTGTCCATTGCGAAAGAGAATGCGAGAGATAGTTACTTCGGTGTAATCAATGGGCAGCGCGCCATCTGTGTTATCAATTGTTACTGCAACTTCGGCGCGACCAAGAGGTGCACGACCGGATGTGCCGGCGAAGATAACGTCTTCCATCTTTCCGCCGCGTAGAGATTTCGCACCTTGCTCACCCATAACCCAGGTGAGGGCATCGACAACATTTGATTTTCCAGAACCGTTGGGGCCGACCACGCAGGTGATGCCAGGTTCGAGGCGAAGAGTGGTCGCCGATGCAAAGGATTTAAATCCTTTGAGGGTCAGGCTCTTCAAATACACGCGGTAAACCTACCGTTCAGCGCGCCATTGGTATAAAAGCGACTCAGTTCAAGTTCAACTTGAGGGTTTGTGAAGAGTTAGGAAGTTAACTTCTCTAGCGCACTTCGAGCAGCAGATTGTTCTGCCTCTCGCTTGCTCTTTCCACTTCCGGTGGCGATTGCCTCTCCGGAAACCATTGCAACTGCGGTAAAACTCTTATCGTGATCAGGGCCAGTTTCAGTTATCTGATACTCCGGGGAACCCTTACCTTGTGAAGCAAGAAGTTCTTGTAGAGCTGTCTTGCCATCCAACCCAGCACCTTTTGCAATTGCGCCATCGAGAGTCTCTTTAATCAGCGCTCGAACTACCTCTGTAGATTTCTCAAATCCGCAATCTAGGTAGATAGCGCCAATTAGGGCTTCTAGCGCATCGGCAAGAAGTGAATTTTTATCACGGCCGTTGGTAACTTCTTCGCCTTTTCCAAGTCGAATATATTTTCCTAGTTCGAGAGTTCGCGCAATATCTGCGAGCGCTCTCATATTTACGATTCCAGAACGCAGCGGAGACAAGCGACTTTCATCGAGATCTGGATACTTTACATAAAGCTCTTCAGTCACAATAAGACCAAGAACTGAGTCTCCAAGAAATTCGAGACGTTCGTTGGTGGTGGTAATTCCAGTCTCGTATGCAAACGAGCGATGGGTAAAAGCTAGCTCAAGCAGTTCTGGAGAAAGTTGTACTCCTAATTGCTCAAGAAGTTTTGAGTACAGATCAGACCTCTAGGACCTGACGGCGGTTGTATGTACCGCAAGTTGGGCATGCAACGTGGTTGAGCTTTGGTTGCTGGCACTGTGGGCAAGTTGAGAGCGCTGCAGCAGTTGTCTTCCACATGCTTCGGCGTGAACGTGTCTTTGAACGAGACATTTTTCGCTTTGGTACTGGCACGGTAATCGTCCTTAATCTAAATATGAGAGGCCTAAGTATCGCCTATTTCTCAGAATTGCCAAAATCCACTGCGCCAAGGCCTGACCAGCGGGCATCTACGACTTCATGGGCGTGGCCCTCTGGAAGCTTCTCCCATTTCTCCCCGCAATCTGGGCAGAGTCCGAGGCACTCATCTGAACAAAGCGGGTTCACTGGCAGGGTCAGAATTATTGCGTCAATAACCGGAATCTCAAGATCCATGAGATCACCATCCATCTGCAGCTCTTCCTCACCCTCAAGGTCGACATCTTCATCATCGCGACGCTTTTTGCGACCTTTCTCATTGGTCGGTTCGTAGCGATAGAGCTCTTGAATCTTTCTATCGATGACAACTTCAACGGGGTCTAGGCACCGAATGCATTCTCCATGAGCAACTGCGTAAATTTCTGCGCTAGCCAATACGCCTTGTGCCACAGATTCGAGGCGAATATCAAGTTCAACAAGGTCGCCTTCAGGAACAGCAACAAGTGGGACGCCGATTCGAGTATGCGCAGGAATATCTAATTGATACTCCTTCATCTCTCCTGCACGTCTAGGTAAATCATGCGTATTGAGGATAAAAGGATTGGTGCTCTTAGACATCAGGTGTGGTTACTTATCTGAATTAAGTTGAGCTAGAACATCTTTATCGTCGGCGCCTTCAAGACGTTCGCGACCGCGAGCCACAGCATCCATAGTCTTATTGAGAATTACCTCAAGCGTTGCAAGGCGTCCATCGATATAAGCCTCAACTTCATGTCGCTCATTTTCTGCAATATCGCGAGCCTCATCGAGAATTCTCTGAGCTTCATCACGTGCTGCTTGAACAATTGCAGTTTGCTCAACCATTCGAGCTACATCCTCCCGCGCAGTGGCAATCATCGCTTCTGCGCTAGTTCGGCCTTCTTCAATAATTCTATCTTTGTCATCAATAATAACTTCGGCTGTAAAGAGATCTTTTGGGAGAAGTTCGCGTGCTCCTTCTAGAATTTCAAGCATCTCGCCTCGGTGCACAACACATGAGGCAGAAAGTGGTACACCACGCGCTTCTTCTACTACTGCGATTGCTGTATTGAGCTTCTCGATTGAATCCATTGTCATTCTGATACTCCTACTCGCGCCATCAGCGCCTTATTAACATTTGCCGGAACCATCGATGAAACATCTCCCCCGAAGTGAGAGAGCTCCTTTACGATAGAAGATGAAAGGAATGAATGCGCGGGTGAAGTTGCCATAAACATCGTCTCAACCCCCGATGCCTGAATATGCACCTGCGCCATTTGTAGTTCGTAGTCAAAGTCTGTTACCGCTCGAAGGCCCTTCACAATCGCCTGAACTGAATTCTTCTTGCAATACTCGACAAGCAGTCCATCGCCTGTATCAACTCTTACATTCTTGAACTTTTCAATATTTACTTGAATCATCTCCATGCGCTCTTGAATCGTAAAGAGTCCTGATTTCTTTCGGTTGACGAATACGGCGACGATGACTTCATCAAATTGATCGCTGGCGCGCTCAATAATGTCCAGGTGCCCAAAAGTGATCGGATCAAAAGATCCAGGACATACAGCGCGCTTCATGGAGCAAACGCTAGCAATGATTCGAGTTGTTATCCATTTTCACCCTCATTCAGCGTGGGTGAGCCATAGAAAATAGTTGCTTGACCGTAATTCTTTTCACGAATCTGCTCGAGACCATCTGGCCATAAGAGCTCGCGCACTCTGCTATTTCTCTCGACGGCAATAAGTGCTTGCGGATGCAGAAAACCACCCGAAACGAGTTGAATGAGGTTCTCCGTGACATCAATATCATCGACATCGTAAGGCGGATCTATAAATACAAAGTGGTACTGCACTTGCGCCTTATCTTGGAGGAATCGATGTACACCCATTGTGTAGAGGTGAAAAATCCCAGGGCATTGAGCAGACTTTAAATTTTCATAGTTACTTTCAATTGCCTTTGCTGCGCTCTCATCTTTCTCTACCGCGTGCACGAGGCTTGCGCCACGGGAAAGTGCTTCTAGAGCAATGGCTCCTGTGCCCGCATATAGATCGAGCACATGCAACCCATCAAAATCTCCAAATTCAGAAGCTAAAGTTGAAAAGAGCGCCTCTCGTGCGCGATCAGAAGTGGGACGGGTTGCACTCGCTACAGCGTCGATACTTCTGCCTTTTGCTCGTCCTGCAATGATTCGCATCGTCTAAGCCTTATCTATAAATTCTGCAGCTGCATCACTTTGAATCTGTGAAAGTTCAGCTTCCAATAAAGAGTACTTCTTGATATCTCCTTCAAGAATTGTAGAGGCATCTTCGCGAGCTTGCTCAATCATCGACTCATCTCGCAGAACTCGAAGTAATCTCAAATGTGATCGCGACCCTGATTGGCTAACACCCAATACATCGCCTTCTCGTCGTTGCTCTAAATCGATACGAGAGAGTTCAAAACCATCAACCGTTCCCGCGACCGCATCCAAGCGCTCACGAGCACTCGATTCAGGGAGAGCTGAGGTCACAAGCAGACATAATCCCGGAGATGTTCCACGCCCCACACGACCACGTAACTGATGGAGCTGAGATACACCAAAGCGATCAGCATCCATGATGACCATCACGGTCGCATTGGGTATATCTACTCCAACTTCAATAACTGTCGTTGAAATCAAAACATCAATCTCTTTATCGGCGAAAGCCTTCATTGTTGAATCTTTGACTTCAGCCGATTGCTTGCCGTGCAGCGGAGCAACACGCAAGCCTTTAAGTTCTGTGCTTTGCAGTTGCGGGCCCAACTCTTCAACAGATGCGAGAACGGTCGAAGTCTCACCCATCAAGAAATCGATATCAGCATCTTCAGATGCACTGGCAGAAATTCTGGGCGCTACAACATAAGCCTGATGTCCAAGAGCTACCTCTTCTCGAATCCGTTGCCAGGCACGTTCAAGAAATGTTGGCTTTTCGAGAACTGGGACGACATGAGTTGTAATCGGTTGTCTTCCGAGGGGAAGTTCGCGAAGTGTCGAAACATCGAGATCTCCAAAAACCGTCATCGCAACAGTTCTCGGAATTGGCGTAGCTGTCATGACAAGTAAATGGGGTGGCGTTACTGCCTTGCTCTTCAACGCATCTCTCTGCTCAACACCGAAGCGATGTTGTTCATCGACAACTATGAGTCCTAAATCTTTGAAGTCAACACTTTCGCCCAAGAGCGCGTGAGTACCAATCACAATTCCTGCCGCACCTGTGGCAGTCATGTTAAGTGCTTCTTTGCGCGATGCAGCGTTTTGAGATCCAGTGATAAGAGTGACTTGGGTGGCAATCTCTCTTCCGCCGAGCATGCCGCCCTGGGCTAAATCGCCAAGTAGTTTTTGCATTGTGCGCAGGTGTTGAGCCGCGAGAACTTCAGTGGGTGCAAGTAGGGCCGCTTGGCCGCCGTTATCGATAACGGTAAGCATCGCACGAAGAGCAACAATCGTCTTTCCCGAACCAACTTCACCCTGGAGTAAACGATTCATGGGATGTGGTTGCGCTAAATCATTTTGAATTTCTGCTGCAACTGATTTCTGGCCAGCCGTTAATTCAAATGGCAGCGTCTTATCAAATTCAGTTAAGAGGCCACCACTTACTACAGGACGTGCAACAGCATCTAGCCCCTTGAGCTCTTTGCGACGTGTAAGCAGTAAGAGCTGTAGCAAGAAAGCTTCATCATAGGTAAGCCGCTCTCGAGATTTCTCTGCTGAATCTAAATCGGCAGGATTATGAAGTTGAGCGAGGGCTTGATGCAATGTCGGATAGCCATGTTTTTCGCGAATGCTCTCAGGCAAATAATCTGGAACCTCATCGAGAGCGGCAAGGGCAAGTTCAATACACTGCGCAATCTTCCACGATGGCATCTTCGAACTTGCTGGATACATCGGAAGGTACTTTCCAGCGAAACTTTCAACAGCGGCATCTACATCGTTACCGTCCGCTATGAGTTCATAATCAGGATGAGCTAATTGGCGCTTGCCGTTAAAGACTCCAATTTTTCCTGCAAAGAGCCCTTGTTTTCCTACCTTTAAATCTTTCTCGCGCCATGCTTGATTGAAGAAGGTGAGCGAGAGTTTTGCAGTTCCATCGGTAACAATAACTTCGAGAATATTTCCTTTTCGACCCTGTAGCCGTCTGCTACTGGCGCTAAAAACTTCTGCAAGTATCGTGACTTCATCACCTTCATTAAGTTCTGAGATATCTGATAACTCTCCACGGACTAGATAGCGTCTTGGATAGTGATGGAGAAGATCTCCGACTGTGTGATAGCCGTATAAATCTTTGAGAACTTTTGTGGTTCTATCCCCCAAGACTCCAACTAGCTTGGAATCAAGGGTGGCCATGGCTCTATTCTCTCGTGATATCGACTGTTCTATCGGATTTAAGCCATCCGGAATGGGTGATGACTATCAAAGTTCTCTCTGAGCACTCCCGGCGGATATTTGCTTCCACGCGTAGAGCGAGTTGATCATCTAAGTGTTCCGTTGGTTCATCTAAGAGAAGTATCGGCGCTGGGGAAAGTAGAGCTCGTGCCACAGCAACTCTCTTTCCTTCTCCCCCCGAAAGTGGGCGACCAAACTCACCAAGAACTGTATCCAGAGGAATTTCATCGAGTTCTAGCAAAGCAAGAATTCGAACCAATTCGGTATCAGTCGCATCAGGATTAGCAATCTTTAGATTCTCGCGAAGTGTGGTGTTAAAGATATGCGTTCTCTGTAAGGATGATGCAAGAATCTCATAGAGGTTATCGGCAGTTGAGAGCTCTACCCCACCTATGGTGATGCTTCCGTTATAGGGCAGAAGGCCACAGAGACCCATCGCGAGAGTTGATTTACCGCTACCGCTTCGACCCCTGATCACAAGTAATTCACCCCGAGAAACATGAGCTGTAACTGGTGACATAAATGGCTTATCCCAGGCCACTGAAACTTCGCGTAAAGAAATCTCCTGACCTATAAAAATAGATGAGCCCTTCGATGGTGGAGCTGAAGGAATTCTCAGAATCTCATCGACGGTACGTTGAGCTTTCAATAATTTTCCTGAGATAAATAGATTTGGATACCAGGTTGTCACGCCTTCAAATGCGACGAGAGGCAGAAAGATCGCCATGGCGATTTTAACTGATGGAATATTCTCAGAAGCTCGGGCTGAGTTAAGTAGTTGAATTGTTCCAACAACCACAGAACCTAGGGCAATTAAGGTAACTGTCTGCAATTTCCTAATCAGACGAAGTAGTTCTATCTCCTCGGTGAATACCTCACGCTCCATTGAATGTAGTGATTGCGAAATGAGCTTTGAATAGCCATATACCTCCGCCTCCGTTGCACCATAGGAGGAATCTGAGAGCGCTTGTGCGTATTGATTCTCAGAACTCTCAATCTTCTCAGATAGCGCTAAAGCCGTTCTGGCGACGATTGAAGGTATCGCCACAAGTAAGGTGAGTGAAACTGGAATGAGAATCATTAACGTAGGTGGGTAAATCCACCACGCAATCAACAGGGAAAAGGAGATAGAGATGATTGCCGAGTAGCGAGGCAGAGTGATTCGAAGTGCAAATTCCTGAGCACGTTCTACATCATCAACAATTGATTTTACATATTCTCCAGAACGTGACTCTTGGACAAGCGTGATACTTCTACCGCTAATCTTTTCAAAGAGAGCAGTCCTTAGCGCTGTAAGTGCCCTGAAGATAGTTTGGTGGCTAATTACTCTCTCTGCATAACGCGCTCCAGATCTAAAGATGCCAAAGAAGCGAACCATCACGATCGAAACTGAAAGAACCAGGATCGGTGGTTGCGCCGCAGCCATCGTAATCAGCCATGCGCTTGAAACTGTTAATCCAATTCCACCCATCAGGGCTGAGCTTCCAAGGATGGTCGACAGTACGAGACTCCACTTGCGACTTCTCATGAAGGCACCCGCAAAACTTCCAAGATGCGATCTGATGAAGCTAGAAAATCACGTTCATGTGTAATACAGATTAAGGCAGCACCTTGAGAGACTGCCTCACGAAGAGCGCGCATAATTGATTCTGCACTCTTGGAGTCAAGATCGGCTGTTGGTTCATCAGCGATGATGAGAAATGGTCTTCGAATTAAGGCGCGAGCCACAGCGATTTTGCGAATCTGGCCACCCGAGAGTTGTGAACTCTTCTCTTGCGCTCCCCCTAATCGCGTATCTAATCCATATGGAAGTTCATCTAACGAGAGAGAAAGGTGGCGGCAGATTTCGATAATTTCTTGATCGGAGATTTCCGGTCGCACCAAATTGAATTGATCGCGCAAGGTACCCGGAGCCAACTGCGGTATCTGAGGAATCCAACCCAAATTCTGTTGCAAGGCCGAGACTTCTGTGTTGAGCAAAAGTTGATCATCAACGTGAATTTCGATATCTCCGTGAATCCCAAGGAGATTTTCGGCAAATGAACTCTTTCCAATTCCTGAATCTCCAACAATAAAGAGCGATTCACCCCGTGAGATTTTTCCACCTGGGATTGATGAGTGAATAACCCCAGGAATATTCAACTGCCAATCTTCCCAAGCGAGTGAACTCCCATGCGAGAAATCCTTTTCGACTTGAACAATCTTGCCCGAGTGCGAAATCTGCATATCTTGAATTCTGGAGAGAATTTCTGTTCCATCTGCTGATGCATGGAAGAGCGCTGCCGCATTGCGTAGGGGGAAATACACCTCTGGAGCGAGGATTAAGACGGTCAAGCCCGTGATGAAAGAGATATTGCCTTCAACAAGCCTGAGCCCGATTTCTACTGCGATAAGCGCGACAGAGATTGTCGCTGCTAGTTCTAAAACAAGAGCAGAGAGGAAGGAGATTTTAAGAACTTTCATAGTTTCATCTGTGTATTGATCTCCCATTCTCTTAATTCGTTCGCCCTGAGTTCGATGGCGCCCGAATATCTTGAGGGTGAGAAATCCTTGGAGCGAATCTTCGAAATACTGTGAGAGCGTTCCCAGTGACTTCCATTTCTTGCTCACAGAGTCACTTGTGTACTTGCCGATGAGAGCACCGAAGATAGGTATTAGCGGAAGAGTTACAAAGGTGATTACAGCCGACAATGGATCGAGGAGAAATATTGTGAGAATCACCGCGAATGGAACAATCATTGCGCCGAGCATCTGAGGAAGAAATCGCCCAAGGTAGATATCGAGCGAATTAGAGCCCTTAATCAGAATCCCTGTGAGTTCTGCTGGACTGAGATTCTTACTGTAAGAAGGAATTGAAGTGATTGAAGTTCTAAGCTCCCTCTTAAATAGAGCCGCCTGCGAGCTACACCAATACTCAAAGTTCGAAGTAAAGAGAGCTCGAAATAACCAGAGCGCAGTGAGGGCGATGACATATTTCTCATTGCTCGGATGTCGATAGATAATTCCCACAATGAGTGCGCCGATCAATAAAGCATTCGCAATCACAATAAAAGTTGAAATTAGCGCACCCAGAAGCGCACCCATGAAAAGTCTGCGGCTGCCGCTCATAGAGAGCAACAGCCGCAGGTCCTTAGATTTCACTGATGCAGGATATGTGTTGCTGTATCTAAAACACCACGTTCTGGATTGACGATCTGGCTTGCACTAATGCGCTTTCTAAATACCCAGTATGTCCAACCCTGATAAATCAGAATAAGTGGCGTCATGATGACAGCTACAACGGTCATTACCTTCAAGGTGTACTCCGTACTTGAGGCATTGGTTATTGTGAGATCGAATTGAGCCCCCAAAGAACTTGGCATCACTCGTGGGTAGAGTGCGAAGAACAAATCCGATACAAAGGTTGCAATTGCAACAGCTGAGAATATAAAGGCCCAACCTTCGCGGACCTTCACAGTGGCTAACAATCCAGCGACCCAAGCCAACGCAACAACTGCAGAGAGTGTTACGACGATGGGATCAAGTGCTGGAAGCATTAGGTTTGTCCAAACCAAGAATGCAACTGCTGCAATTGCTGCAACAAGCCCAATCTTGGCAGCTAGTTCTCTTGATCTTTCGCGAATACTTCCAGCTGTCTTGAGAGACAGGAATATCGCTCCGTGAGTAAGGAATACTGTGAGAGTTACAACTCCACCTAGAAGTGCATAAGGATTAAGTAAGTTGAAGAAAC
>CAESAG010000005.1_pt1 | contig 13363 bp, 14 predicted proteins | sample 7263621 | NCBI WGS metagenome assembly CAESAG01 (sample SAMEA6814139, study PRJEB35770) | uncultured Candidatus Planktophila sp. | biome: Freshwater; feature: Freshwater reservoir; material: water | place: Czech Republic | collected 2017-06-27 | depth 30m m | reverse complement strand
ACCGTTGGCATGAGAGCTCTCGGTGGACGAAGACGAAGGTCATCTCGATGTAGCGTTATATCGAGGGTACCCACTTGGACATCAGCGCCATCGATGGTGCGAATACATTCAGCAATTCGAAGTGCCAAATGCGCACCACGCGTTGGAATACCTAAGAGGGTAATATTTTTTGAACCCGAATTACCCTCGATGATTTCGTGGGAGATGCGCGTAATAGCGCGGCCAATATCTGGCGCAGGCAGGGCAAGACTCATGTAAATCTCCTTCCCCGCCTCTCAGGACGGGTCGTTAAAGGATGTTGGCGAATATTAGCAGTCCCACCCACCTTCTGTGGATATCTCGAGTGCGTGTATCCCAAGCTCAACTACCGTTACTAGATGTATACAGAAATCACCCCGGCACAGGTGGGCTCGCGCTTGAGGTCCATTCGCCGCTCACGATCGCTCTCACTCAACGAGGTCGAATCTCTCAGCCATGGTTCCTTAAAGGCTGTCGTCCTTGGATCCTACGAACGAGGATCTAGAAATCTCACTATCAAGCGAGCGATCGAGATTGCCAAAATTTATAACATACCTGTTGCAGAGATTTTGAGCGAGAAGGCTCCTTCAGCTACAACGAGCGTTCCACGTCTCATGCTCGACATTCGGGCGCTGCAGCGAATTGGTCATGCTGAAGGTGAAAGAGAGAGACGTTTTCTACTTTCGCAACTACTGCGGAGAATCCTTGAGGATAGGCAAGATTGGAACGGTGAAATCATCACTCTTCGAGAGAGCGATTTAGGAATAATCTCGCTCCTTCTTACGATGGAGAAGGCGGAAATACTCGAGTGGTTGGCCACTTCTGGGATCTTGCTCCAGAAAAAAATCCGTTAAATCGGGATGCTCTCCTTGATGGAAGATATCTTTCCAAGAACTCCATGGATATAGCCTGCAGATTCATCTGTCGATAGCTCTTTAGCTAGGGTGAGCGCCTCATCTATTGCAATACCGTCAGCCAGCTCTGTTGACCAGACGATTTCATAGATTGCTAGCCGTAGGATATTTCGATCTACCGCTGGAAGACGATCCATATCCCAACCTTGAGCATAGGTAGTAATAAGTTCATCAATCTTGCGGGTATTAGCTGAAATCCCAGAAATCAACTCTTTAGTGAATTCACGTATTGGGCGCGCATCGGGACCTTCTTCGCCAACATCCCGAGACTGCAACAAATCCAATGCAGATGCCCCGCGAATATCTGCTTCGTACAGTAAGTCGAGCGCTTGTTTACGGGCTTTACTGCGTGCTGACACTAGTTGGCGCGGCCTTGATACGAACCATCTCGAGTATCAACGAGGACCACTTCATCTTGTTTGATAAAGAGTGGAACTTGAATCTGAATTCCAGTCTCCACAGTTGCAGGCTTAGTGCCACCGGAGGAACGATCTCCTTGAAGCCCAGGCTCTGTATAAGTAATCTTCAAAGGAACTGATGCAGGTAGTTCGAGGTAGAGAGGATTTCCTTCGTGGATAGCAACAATTGCCTCTGTATTTTCGAGCATGTAATTTGCAGCATCTCCAACAGTTGCAGCTGAGATATTCATCTGATCAAAATTTACATTATCCATAAATACGAAATCATCGCCTTCCTTATACAGGAAGTTCATTTCGCGCTTCTCGAGAATCGCAACTTCGATCTTTACGCCAGCGTTAAAAGTCTTATCTACAACTTTACCTGTCATAACTTGCTTAAGCTTGGTGCGTACGAAAGCCGGACCTTTTCCTGGCTTTACGTGTTGGAATTCAACAACGGTCCAGAGCTGACCCTCGATATCGAGCGTCATGCCGTTTTTTAGATCATTCGTTGTTGCCACAATAACTCCAGTTCAATGCCCTCGTACTTCGAAGGGCGCTATGAGGAAAGTTTACCTCATCAAATTAAGCCGCTATATCAATTTAAGAGATGAGAGCCTTGAGAGCAATGAGCGCCAAAACATATGAGTTCGGACCGAAGCCACCAATCGTTCCATTAGCAACACCTGAAATCACTGAAGTGTGTCGAAATTCCTCGCGAGACAACGGGTTAGAGAGGTGTACTTCAATCAACGGAGCCTTAACTAATTCAGCCGCATCGCGAATGGCATATGAATAATGTGTAAAAGCAGCTGGATTGATAATGACTGGAGTATTTGAATCTGCGGCCTCATGGAGCCAACCAATTATCTCAGCCTCATCGTTGCTCTGACGAACATCAGCTTCAAAGCCATGGCTCTTAGCAGCGCTCTCAATATGGTTTACCAGGTTTGGGTAAGTCATATCGCCATAGATTGATGAGTCGCGAATATCGAGTCGTCCGAGATTAGGACCGTTAAGAACCAATACCTTCATGAACATACCTTCTCATATGCAGTTAGCAAGGCGCCTTCATCAGGACCTTCAACTCTCTGTGTCTTGCCGATTCCATCGAGCACAACGAAACGAAGGGTATTGCCTCTTGATTTCTTATCCAGGCGCATGTGTCCAAGAAGCACCTCCCACGATGAACCCTTATAGGTAATTGGAAGGGCCAAATTTTGCAAGATTGCTTTGTGGGAGTTGAGAATCTCTTCGGAGATAAGTCCCAAAGAAAATGAGAGCTCTGCAATAAAGATCATTCCAATTGAGACGCACTCGCCATGACGTAGCGAATACTTTGCATCAATTTCAACCGCATGACCAAATGTATGCCCATAGTTGAGAATCTCACGGTCGAAACTCTCTTTAAAGTCAGTAGAGACGACTGCGCCTTTAACTTTGACAGACCTCTCAATGAGCTCAGTTGTTAAGGAAAGATTTCCTCTTATCTCTGAGAGCGATTTTCCTTCAAGCAAGTTGAGAATTTCAGCATCCTGAATAAAGCCGCATTTAACAACTTCAGCTAATCCTGCCGCGAAATCTCGATCGCCTAGCGATGTAAGCCAATTGATATCGATCAAGACGGAACGCGGAGAATGAAATGAACCAATCAAATTTTTTCCATACTCACTATTAATCCCAGTCTTTCCACCTACAGCGGCATCCACCATTCCAGCAACAGTTGTCGGTATTGCAATCCAATCCATACCCCTGAGCCACGTTGCAGCTGCAAAACCGGCGAGATCGGTAATCGCTCCCCCGCCAATGCCTACGATGAGATCAGAGCGAGTAAAACCAGCGGCTCCTAACCAATCCCATAGATGTAAGAGAGTTTGAGTGCTCTTCGCCGCCTCAGAATCAGGAACAGGAAAGTAAAAGAGTTCAGAGTCCCCCAAATCAAGACCCTTAATCGCTTCCTTCATGCTTTCGGAGAAAATGATTGCAACTTTATCTCGATTGTTGGAGAGTAAGTGCAACTCACTCTCATAGTTAACGTTGATGCGGACCTCATACTCGCGCTCGGCGCGAACTTTTACAACGTTCATGAAAGAACTCCTATAACTTCCGAGACAATCTCTTTTTGAGACTTTCCATTGACATCAATGACAAAATTCGCAATTGATTCGTAAATTGGTCTGCGCGCTTCCATCAAAGTCTGCCATTGACCTCGAGGATTATGGAGAAGCAGCGGACGATCACGATTAAATCCAATCCGAGGTGCAACACTTGCAAGTGAGATGTCGAGATAAACCACAGGAGCTGCTGAAACTTTAAGGGCTGATTGTGCATCCACCGAGATTGGGGCACCACCTCCTAGCGCTAGGACAGATCCATCGCTGAGAAGTTCATCTCGAAGAACCTTCTTTTCAATAGCTCGGAAGTAATCTTCCCCTTTATCAATAAAAATTTGGGAGACAGGCATCTCTTCGAGCTCTTCAATGATTGCATCTGTATCTCGGAAGGTGGCACCTAAGGAGTTCGCTACAGCTTTGCCGATAGTTGTTTTACCAGAACCCATGGGGCCTATGAATATTGCGCGAGGAGCCATGATTGCCTACTTAAATGGGAGATTTTCGATATACGATTCAAAATTACGACGAACTTCTTGAACCGAATCTCCACCAAACTTTTCAAGAACTGCTTCTGCGAGAACCAGTGCCGCCATAGCCTCGGCTACAACACCTGCAGCCGGCACAGCACAAACATCCGAACGTTGGTTAATTGCTTTTGCTGCCTCACCTGAACGGACATCGATGGTGTCCAACGCCTTAGGTACCGTAGAGATCGGCTTCATAGCTATCGATACACGGAGAATTTCGCCATTCGACATGCCGCCTTCAGTGCCGCCTGCACGATCGGTGCGACGAACAATGCTTCCCGATGAATCGCGTTCGATTTCATCATGCGCAATTGATCCTCGACGCGTTGCAGTCCTAAATCCGTCGCCAATTTCGACGCCTTTAATTGCCTGAATTCCCATCATGGCAGCAGCTAGTCGAGCATCAAGTCTTCTATCCCAATGAACGTGCGAGCCGAGTCCAGGAGGCAAGTTGTAGGCAAGTACTTCACAAATACCACCGAGAGTATCCCCATCTGAATGTGCTGATTCAATTTCAGTGATCATTCGGGCACTTGTTGCGGGATCCGCGCAACGCACTGGATCTTCATCAATTCGATTCATATCGTCCTGAGAAGGAAGATCCATCTCCTCCGGAATACGAACAGAACCAATCGAAACAACATGGCTAAGAATCTTGATACCGATTGCCTGCTCCAGAAAATTTCTAGCGATTGCACCTAGAGCAACTCGCGCTGCAGTTTCACGAGCACTAGCTCTCTCAAGAATTGGTCGCGCATCGTCGAAATCGTACTTCTGCATTCCAACTAAATCAGCATGTCCAGGACGAGGGCGTGTAAGAGGAGCATTGCGCGCTAATTTCTCTATCTCATCGAGTGGAACTGGATCGGCCGACATTACCTTCTCCCACTTGGGCCATTCGCTATTACCAACCTGGATTGAGATCGGGCCACCTTGGGAAATACCGAGACGCACTCCGCCAAGTATTGTGACCTTGTCAGCTTCAAAATTTTGTCGAGCTCCACGACCAACACCAAGTCGACGACGTGCAAGATGGAAATCGATATCCGCAGTTGTGATAGAGATGTGTGCAGGAAGCCCCTCAACGATTGCTGAGAGCGCTTGTCCATGAGATTCGCCCGCGGTGATAAAACGCATGAGCCTATTCTTGCAGATACTCAGAGTTTCATGCGACACATTTACCGTAAAGCTAGGCTCAAAAGCATTGGCATACAGATTGTTGGGGCAAGAGCCAGATAACCAGAGAAGTTTCGATTTCTAAGATAGCTCATCAATAAATGGGAGCATCCCACGGCCATTGAGATTGCCAGATACCGATCAATTGAAATTGCCACATCGCCAAATAGCAACAGCACCACGATTAGTTTTATATCGCCTCCCCCAATGCTTACAACCAATCCAACTGCTGCGAAGATGAAGAGTGCGAGGAGACCATAAACCAGGTGAATCTCCCCATCAAAGGTCAGATAGAGAGAAATTGATAGCAGAATAAGGGATCGATTGGAAATGATATGAGTTCGGAGATCTTGAAGGCTTATGTAGATTAGAAGAGAGATAGTAAAGGCCACATTGAAGCGTAGTTCTCAGGAACATTCTTTCTTAAGAGACTGTGTATAACTTATGAATTCAATACCTGGCGAAGATGCGCGGCGAGATCTTCGCGATTAGGCATGGCTCCAACCACTTTCTCTATCTGGTCAATACCTTGATATAGAAGCAACTCCAAGCCATTAATCACTACACCACCTGAATCTTGCCATCGAGCTGCAAGTACAGTCGGCCAAGGCTTATAGATGACATCAAAGAGAGGCACAGTAAGTTTCTGTGGAACGCTTTCAGCCAAGAGATCAGCAGCCCCTGCAGGAGTCGTATTCACTACCAAATCGAACTCTTCGAAATCTATATTTTGCTGCCATCTTCTATATGAAAAATCTGCCTTATTGATTGCTTGCGCTAAGGCATCTTCACGAGTTGAAGATCTACCAAGTACGGTTATCGATGAACTCGCGGAATCAAGTGCTCCAGCAACAGCCCGAGCAGTCCCTCCTGCGCCAAGAATGAGAACTGAAGAGAATTTTTGCAAACCTTTATTGGAAAGAGCTTGCAAGAACCCCGAACCATCTGTACTTGATAAAGTCCAAGAACCCTCTCTCTTCACAAGGGTATTGGCAGATTGAATTCTCTTCGTCGCTTCATCTACAGACACATTTAAGGTCAGCGCCTCTTCCTTAAGAGGCATTGTCAGCGAAAGATAATCAAGATCAATTCCGTGAGTGGTAAAGAATGTTGAGAGCTCGCCAGAAACTACTTCAATAGCCTCATAGCTACCTTCAATTCCGAGAAAGTCAAAGATGGCATTGTGCAGACGAGGAGATAGCGAATGAGTGATTGGCGAGCCAAGAACTGCACCTTTAATCATCGTGAACTCCTGAATTTTCCTGCCCGTAAATTCTTCTTGTATTCGATTTTCCATTCATTGAACTGATCTATATCCGCTGTAAAGCGAGTATCGAATGGCGCTACAGTGATGAAATATAGCCAATTCCCTGGTGTCGGATTAGTTGCCGCACGCATCGCAGCTAAACCGGGGTTATTGATTGGTCCAGGTGGCAGACCATATCTTCGATAAGTGTTAAATGGAGAGGAAATTAACGTTGATTGCGTACTGAGGAAGACACTTCCACGGCTCTTCTTTATATAGTGAACTGTTGAATCAAATTGGAGCGGCATCCCAATTTTCAATCTATTACGAATTACTTGAGAAATCTTTCCAAAATCTCCTGTATTTCCTTCAGCTTGAAGTAGTGAAGCAATTATCAGAAGCTGTTGAGGAGAAAATTTCAACCCTGAACTAAAGAATCCTGCCTTCTGCATTGCGCTATTTGCGTTCTCGACCATGGAAGCAATTGCTGCTTCAGCCGAAGTGCCCTTGGCAAAGCTGTACTGAGCTGGAAAGAGCAGGCCCTCGGTATTTGTGAATCCATTCGGCTTCTTAATACTTCTCAGTGAGCTAGCAACATCTGCGGGCGCAAAGCCAGCCGTGTACAACTGAGGAAGAATTTCACTAATCCAAGCTCCTTCAACGATATTCACCAGGCCAACAATCCGCTTGCTATCCAGAAGTTGATTAAGTGCATCTTGTGCACAGATATTTCTTTGGATCTGATGAGTTCCCGGCGCTATTTGCTCTGAGCGAGAATCACTCACTGCGATCCTGAAAAACGATTGCGAAGACTTTACGACTCCTTTTGAAAAGAGAGATGTAGCGATAGAAGACCCAGTCTCTCCCGCTTTGATTTCTATTGAGACTTCCCTTGTCATCGATTTTCCACAAGGGAAATCAGGCGAAGATCCAGAACCACTTCTTATCTCTCGTATAGAAATTGTGAGCAAGAACGAGAAAGCGAGAGCAGCTACGATTCTCACTTTCTCATTACGGAAGTTAACCTTCACTCAGTAATCCTTGTTCCAATATTGAGACAGCTGCCATTGAATCGATGAGATCCTTTGAATCTCGAGATGAAACGCCCGCATCTTTCAATTTTCTCTGTGCCGAGACGGTGGATAGTCTCTCGTCTATAAAATGAACAGGGATTTCAAAGCGCTCACTAAGTTGTCTACCAAAAGACTTTGCTTTCTCTGCGCTATCCCCACTGGCTCCAGACATATGTATAGGAAGGCCCACGTAAAGAGTGATTGGCTCATACTCCGCTATGAGATTGGCAATATCTGTGAAGAGTTTCGGATCTCCCGTTCTCAGCGCTGGCATTGGGGTAGAGAGAATCCCATCAGGATCGCAGATTGCTAATCCGATACGGACATCTCCATAGTCAAAGGCGATACGGCGACCTCTCATGGGTTTAATTCCCTGAGATTAGTTTTGAAATAGCAACGAGAGCTTCTTCTGACTTACTCGCATCGCTTCCGCCGCCTTGAGCGAAATCATCTTTCCCGCCACCACCGCCACCAAGAACTGTGGAACCAGCTTTGACGAGAGTTCCTGCCTTGATTCCTAGCGCACGGGCAGCCTCACTTACCGCAACAACTAAAACTGGTTTTCCATCATTTGCACTTATCAACGCAATTACTGATTTTTCCGTAAGGTTTCTAAGATCAAGTGCAATTTTTCGTAAATCATCGCCAACAACTCCATCAGCGAGCACGGCAGTGACCGTGGAAATACCATTGATATCTTTTGCACTCTTTGCAAGAGTCGAAATCTCACCCATCGCTTTGACAGATCGAACCTGAGCAAGTTCCTTCTCTATCTCTTTTACGCGATTAAGAAGGTCTGAAATTCTCTCTGGGAGTTCCTCTACCTTAGAACCTTTGACGATTTCAGTCAGTGAGTTGAGAAGTATGTGTTCTCGTGCCAAAAATTTGTATGCATCTACACCGACTAGAGCCTCAACTCGGCGAACACCTGCACCAACGGATGATTCGCTGAGCAACTTAACAACACCCAGCTGACCAGACCGTTCAACGTGAGTTCCTCCGCAGAGTTCGCGGGCCCAATCTCCGACGCTTACAACTCGAACTTGGTCGCCATACTTTTCACCGAAGAGGGCCATCGCCCCTATCTTCTTTGCGGCATCTTGTGACATAACTTCAGCTGTAACGGCTAAGTTATCCAAGAGAAGAGTATTTACTCGGGCTTCAACATCATTGAGCACTGATGCGGGGACCGCCCCTGTGCTTGGGAAATCGAATCTAAATCGACCAGGAGAATTCTCAGAACCTGCTTGAGTTGCAGTCTCTCCAAGCAACTCTCTAAAAGCTTTATGAACCATATGGGTTGCAGTATGCGCTCTTGAAATAGCATGGCGTCTTTCAATATCAATCTCTGCTAGCGCATCGCTGCCGAGTGAGACTTCACCCGAAAGAACTCGGCCGCGGTGAACCGATAATCCATTTACAGGAGTTTGAACATCATCAATCTCGATGACTGCGCCTGTTGAAAGCGTGATCTTGCCGCCATCGGCTAGCTGGCCACCACCTTCTGCGTAGAACGGAGTGCGATCGAGAACGATTTCAATCTCTTGTCCTGATTGTGCAGAGTCGACGCTGATTCCCTCGACGAGAATGCCGTTGATCTTCGATTCAGATTTCAGGTCTGAATAGCCCAGAAACGAAGTTGCTCCAGATTTATCGGCAATCTTCTTATATTCGGATAGATCAGTATGTCCACTCTTCTTCGCTTTCGCATCAGCCTTAGCGCGATCGCGCTGTTCGGTCATCAATCTGCGGAAGCCATCTTCATCAACATCTAAGCCAACCTCTCGAGCCATCTCGAGAGTGAGGTCAAAGGGGAAGCCGTAGGTATCGTGCAATTTAAAGACTTCATCCCCGGGAAGAACTTTCTTTGATGATTTCTTAATTGCAACAGCTGCCGTATCGAATATCTGTGTTCCGCTCTTTAAAGTCTGAAGGAATGACTCTTCCTCAGAGACAGAGACGCTCAAAATTCTCTTCTGATCTGCATTTAACTCTGGATACTGAGGGCCCATCGCAGCAATTGCGGAGATTGTTAGTTCAGACATAATCGGATCATTAACGCCAAGAAGTCTCATATTTCGAATTGTTCGGCGCATCATCCGGCGAAGGACATATCCGCGTCCTTCATTTCCAGGAGTTACGCCATCTCCAATGAGCATCGCAGAAGTTCGTGCGTGATCTGCAATTACTCGAAGAGCGACATCTGACTTCTGAGAAGCACCGTACTTAACTCCCGAAAGCTCTGATGCCCTCGAGAGAATCATCATGGTGGTATCAATCTCATAAATGTTCTCTACGCCCTGAAGTAGAGCCGCTGTACGTTCCAGACCTAAACCTGTATCGATACTTTTTGCTGGAAGTTCTCCGAGAATTGGATAACCATCTTTGCCCCCGCCAGCGCCACGTTCATTCTGCATAAAGACGAGGTTCCAAATTTCTAAGTAGCGATTCTCATCGGCGATTGGTCCACCATCAACTCCGTACTCTGGACCTCGATCGTAATAAATCTCAGAACACGGACCACACGGTCCTGGAACACCCATCGACCAGAAATTATCAGCCATATCGCGACGCTGAATTCGTTCACGAGGCACGCCAATTTTCTTATGCCAAATATCGGCTGCTTCATCATCATCTAAGTAGACGGTGACCCAAAGTTTCTCTTCAGGAAAACCGTATCCACCATCTGCTATCGGTCGAGTTAGCAACTCCCAAGCGAGAGCAATCGCTCCCTCTTTAAAGTAATCACCGAAAGAGAAATTTCCACACATCTGGAAGAAAGAGGCATGTCGAGTAGTTTTTCCCACCTCGTCAATATCCAAGGTGCGAACACACTTCTGAACTGAGGTTGCTCTCTTAAATGGTGGAGTAACTTCGCCTAAGAAATATGGCTTAAATGGAACCATTCCTGCATTGACCAAGAGAAGATTGGGATCATCTGCGATGAGTGATGCGGATGGAACGACGGTGTGCTTGAGTCCTTGACTATTTTCACTCTCAAAGAAGCGCAGCCAGCGCGAACGAATTTCAGCGGATTCCACGATTAATTACCGGTCATCTCTGAGTTAAACGGTCTTCTTCTTTGACTTACGACCCTTACTCATCTGGGCTGCTCCAAGAAGTGCTCCTGCAACTTTCACAGCTGCTCCATTTTTATCCATAAAGCCAGTTGTTGCGTCGGTAACTTTTGTACTGACCTCTTCTACATTCTTCGTGATTTTTGCAAAACTTTCGAGAGGGCTATTTATGAGTTCGAGGGTCTTAGTAGATTCGCTCAATAAAGGTGCGGTCTCATCCGTAAATACCTTAAGAGATAGTTTCGCCTCATCTATAAAACGGCTAATGCGAAATACGGCGTAGGCCACGGCGAGAGCTAAGACAAAAAGGGATGCCGCAGCAATAATTGTTGCAATTCCGCCTGGACCCACGTTTCTGCTCCTTGTTTTATGTAAATAGAGTCAATCTATATTTCGCTAGCCTACCTGAACTACTCCTTCGGAGGGGTCCAATCGATTGCCGCTTCTTTTCGTTGCGCAGGAGTAATTGGCGTTGGCGCACCAGTAAGCGGATCTCCTCCGCTGGCAGTCTTTGGGAAGGCGATAACTTCGCGAATGGAATCCGAATTCGTTAGCAGGGCACAAACCCGATCAAGGCCGAGTGCAATACCACCGTGTGGAGGTGGGCCATAGTTAAAGGCTTCAAGCAAGAATCCAAATTTGCTCTGCGCTTCTTCATCACTAAGACCAATAACAGAGAAAACATCCTTCTGAATATTTCGGTCGTGGATTCGAATAGAGCCTCCACCGAGCTCTGTACCGTTAAGGACGATGTCGTATGCGTATGCGAGAGCGCTTGCTGGATCGCTCTTAAATGTCTTAGCAAATTCAGGCTTTGGTCCTGTAAATGGGTGATGCACTGCAGTCCATCCACCGTTATCTGTTGGCTCAAACATTGGGGCATCAACAACCCATAAGAATTCCCATTTGCCTTCGGCGATTAAGTTGCCACGTTTGCCGATTTCAAGTCGTGCCGCACCAAGTAATTGCTGTGATGACGATTTTTCGCCAGCTGCAAAGAAGATCGCATCCCCGGCTTTTGCTCCGACTAGAGCTGCAATTCCTGCTTGTTCTGCATCAGAAATATTCTTTGAAACAGGACCCCCAAGAGTCCCATCTTCATTTACCAAAATATATGCAATTCCTTTTGCTCCACGTGCCTTTGCCCAATCTTGCCAAGCATCTAACTCGCGGCGTGGAGTGCTCGCTCCCCCGGGCATAACGACTGCACCAACATATGGCGACTGGAATACTCGAAATGGAGTCTCTTTAAAGAAATCTGTAACTTCAACTAATTCGAGCCCAAATCGAAGATCCGGCTTATCTGATCCGTACTTATCCATCGCATCTAGATAAGTCATATGGCGAATAGGAGTTGGAATGTCGTAGCCAACAGCTTCTTTCCACACCTTGACCAAGATCTTTTCCGCAACTGCCAAAATATCTGCTTGATCAATAAATGACATCTCGATATCGAGCTGAGTGAATTCTGGTTGTCTATCAGCTCGGAAATCTTCATCACGGAAACAGCGTGCAATCTGGTAGTAACGTTCCATTCCCGCGACCATTAAGAGTTGCTTAAACAATTGCGGAGATTGTGGAAGTGCATACCAACTGCCAGGTTGAAGCCGAACTGGTACGAGGAAGTCTCGCGCACCTTCTGGTGTCGATCTTGTTAGGTATGGAGTTTCAATCTCTAGGAAATCCAACTCTTCCATAGCGCGACGAATTGCCGAGGTGACTCTTGATCGGAGCCGTAAATTGGCAGCCGGTCCTTCTCGTCGCAAATCTAGGTAGCGGTAACGTAGGCGCACTTCTTCCGAAATTTCGCTCTCGCTACCTGAGTCAACTGGGAATGGCAGTGGAGCAGACTCACTCAACACAACAACATCATCGCCCATTACTTCAATTGCGCCAGTTGGAATATTTGGATTCTCATTGCCTGCAGGACGTAGCGAAACTTCACCCGTAATTTGAAGACACCATTCAGCGCGGAGTTGGCCAGCCATCTTCTCGTCGCGAATAACGACTTGCACAGAACCAGAACCGTCACGGAGATCAATAAATGCGACTCCACCATGATCACGGCGACGAGCGACCCACCCTGCGAGTGTGATCACCTGTCCTGCGTGCGATGCACGAAGGGAGCCAGCATCATGATTTCTTAACATGTAAAAATTCCGCCCTTAAAAATCGTAACTACTGCGAGCTTCTCTCGCCGAGTTCTTGTCGTAGTTCGGTAATCTTAACGGAAGTTACTACCCCATCACTCATTCTCTTGAGCGAGACAACCCCTTCTTCTAACTCAGAATCGCCCAGAACAATCGCAAATTGAGCCCCAGATTTATCTGCAGCCTTCATAGCCCCCTTAAGAGACCTGTCACCAAAGGCTAGTTCGACAGAAATCTTCGAAGCCCGTAGTTCTTGAGCGATGCGAAGTGCATATTCCATCGCTGCATCTCCTAGTGGAATGATAAATAAATCGGAGACGAAGTCGGATTCAGGAAGAGTTTTCTCTGCAATGGCTGCAAGAAGTGCCCGATCAACACCTAATCCAAAACCAATTCCAGATAACGCTTGTCCACCCAAAATCTCCATCAACCCGTCGTAACGACCCCCGCCGCCAATTCCAGATTGAGCACCTAGATCAGGATGAATGAACTCAAAAGTCGTTCCTGTGTAATAGTCGAGCCCTCTCACCATCCGCGGATTAATTGTGAATGAAATTCCCATCGCCGAGAGATATCGCAGAACAGAGTCAAAGTTAGCCTTAGATTCTTTTGAGAGGTAGTCAAGAAGTAGAGGTGCTTTCGCCATCTTCTCTTGCATCTCTGGGCGCTT
>CAESAG010000004.1_pt1 | contig 14354 bp, 14 predicted proteins | sample 7263621 | NCBI WGS metagenome assembly CAESAG01 (sample SAMEA6814139, study PRJEB35770) | uncultured Candidatus Planktophila sp. | biome: Freshwater; feature: Freshwater reservoir; material: water | place: Czech Republic | collected 2017-06-27 | depth 30m m | reverse complement strand
TTGCGGAACCTTCTTCGCATAAACAGTATGAAGATCTCAAGAAGTGCGGAGTAACGTTTATTGAGAATGATTTCTTCCTTACTACTCGCACACTCTTTGCTCAATGGGCTAGCGCACAGAAAAGTTTGGTGATGGAGAACTTCTATCGAGCACAACGAGTGCGGCTAGATATCTTGATGGAAGGAAGCGAGCCAGCTGGTGGAAAGTGGAATTACGATGCAGATAACCGTTTGCCACCACCAAAAGGTGCGCATACGTGGCCAAAATATCTAGAACATCAACGCGATGAGATTGATAAAGCAGTTCTGAAAGAGATTAAAGAACGTGGTCTTAAAACTTTTGGTGACGATCCCGATGGCACTTGGGCAACAACGCGAGAAGGAGCGCTGAAGCAGTTAGACCACTTCATCAATTACGCCTTCGCTGAATTTGGCGCATACGAAGATGCCATGCCTAATGAGAGCTGGGCGGTAAACCACTCACTCTTGAGTCCATATCTCAACGTTGGACTCTTGCATGCGGATGAAGTCGTTGAGGCAGCTTTGAAAAAGTACTCAGAAGGTGGAATTCCACTGTCGGGCGCCGAAGGTTTTATTCGACAAATAATCGGATGGCGCGAGTACATCAACGGTCTCTACTGGCAATTCGGTGATCTCTACCGCGATGAAAATGCACTCGCCGCCAATAGACCACTCCTGCCCCTCTTTGAAGATTCCAGCAAAACGAAGATGAATTGTGTTTCAACTCAGGTGCGAGATATCGAAGCCCGCGCTTGGGTGCATCACATTCCGCGTCTAATGGTCTTGAGTAATCTTGCATTGATTACAGGAACATCGCCTCAAGAATTTCTCGATTGGATGCGCCGGGCATTCATTGATGCAGCAGATTGGGTAATGGTTCCCAATGTCATCGGGATGAGCCTTCATGCAGATGGAGGAAGACTTGCTACAAAACCATATGCATCCGGTGGTTCATACATTTCAAAGATGGGCAATTTCTGCAAAGGGTGTGAATTCGACCCGAAGAAGCGAGTCGGAGAAGATGCATGTCCATTTACAACTCTTTATTGGGATTTCTTAGAGAGAAACCGCGAACGTTTTGCAAAGAATCATCGAATGGGACAACAGCTGGCAGGAATCAATCGCTTAAGCGATCTTCCCCAATTAAAGGAACGCGCTCAGGAAGTTCTAGAACTTCTCTCTCGTGGCGAGCTCTGATTCAATAACACCATGACTCTTGCGCCAGAAATCAAAGCTTTTCTAGAAGCTGGCGCAAAGGCTGGGCTACCGCAAGTCTGGGAAGCACCACTTGATGTCATTCGACGTAACACTCAAACAAGACCGGCACTTGCAGGACCCCCAGAACCAATACTAGAAATCGAAAATAGGTTTATTCCGGGTCCCACTGCAGATCTTCCAATCCGCATCTATCGACCAACTAATAATCCAACTGCTCCTGCAATTGTTTACTTCCACGGAGGCGGTTGGGTACTTAACTTCTTAGATATCTATGACGCATCACTGACTACTTTGGCTAATCGAACAGGTGCAACCATCATTAGCGTTAACTATCAGAAGGCGCCCGAACATCCTTTTCCTATCCCCTTTGATGATTGCTACGCAACGCTGGAATGGGTATTGGCAAGTGCAGAATTGCTCAAGATAAATCCGCAGAACGTAGCAGTTGCAGGCGATAGCGCAGGAGCCAATTTAGCTTCGGCAGTTGCCCTCAAAGCTCGCGATAAGAAGATCAAGATTGCTTATCAAATTCTGATTTATCCATGTAACGATCGAAATTTCGAGAGCTCTTCTTACATCAAAAATGCAACCGGTTACGGTCTTTCAACACAGGCGATGCAATGGTTCTGGGATCAATACTTGCAAGGTGAAAGCCACGATCAGAATCCTTATGCAGTTCCTGCTCGTGCAGATTCATTTAAGGATGTGGCGCCAGCAATTATTCTTACCGCGCAATACGATCCGCTTCTTTCAGATGGCGAAAACTATGCAGAGATGCTGAAGGCAGATGGCGTAGATGTTCGCTACTGCGAATTTCAGGGAATGATTCATGGCTTCTTTACCAACTTAGCGGTAACGCCAACAGCAATGGATGCAATTGCCTTCGTGACAGATCAGATCAAAGCAATTACGGAGTAACGCGCATACCTTTTCCGACAACGACGATGCCGCTCTCTGTAACGGTAAAGCGTTCGCGGTCGCGCTCTAGATCAACGCCAATCTGAGCACCAGCTTCAACAATGACGCTCTTGTCGATAATCGCTCTGCGCACGACAGCTCTATCGCCAATCTTTACACCTGGCATTAGTACAGAACTATCAACAAAGGCGCCATTTCCTACATGTACATCGTAGGAAGTGACTGTTTGACTCACATGTCCACCAGCAATGATTGACCCAGCTCCCACGATTGAATCTTGTGCGATACCTGTTGAACTAAATTTTGCAGGTGGCAGTGATGGTGGATTGGTCAGCAGTGGCCACTCGCGGTTGTAGAGATTAAAGATTGGGTGAATAGAAACTAAATCCATATGCGCGTCGTAATACGCATCGATTGAACCCACATCGCGCCAGTAGCCCTTATCGCGTTCGGTTGCACCTGGCACAACGTTATTTTCAAAGTCATAAACCTTTGCAACTCCCGCCTTTGTAAGCATAGGAATGATATTTCCACCGAGGTCGTGGCGTGATTCGACATCTTCTGAATCGAGAATGAGTGACTCTTCCATGACATCGCGCTTAAAGATGTAGTTGCCCATTGATACGAGTGAGAGATCAGGATGTCCCGGCATTGCAGGGGGGTTAGATGGCTTCTCATGGAATGCCTTAATCGTGATTCCATCATCAGCTAATTCAATAACACCGAATTCGTGAGCTTCTGCACGTGGCATGCGGATTGCAGCGATGGTAATTCCAGCACCAGTTTCGAGGTGTTGTTCAAACATCTGGCTTGGATCCATACGATAAACGTGATCTGCACCGAATACCAAGACGTGCTTTGGATTCTCATCTTGAATTAAATTGAAGTTCTGCAAGATTGCATCGGCAGAACCGGTGTACCAACGTGGTCCAAGACGCTGCTGCGCAGGCACTGGAGTGATGTAATTTTCAAGAAGAGTCGACATGCGCCATGTTGTGGTGATGTGGCGGTCGAGTGAGTGAGATTTATATTGAGTCAGAACTGCAATCTTGCGCATCTGCGCATTGACGAGATTGGAAAGTACAAAATCAATGAGGCGGTAAGAACCACCGAATGGCACTGCAGGCTTTGCACGATCTGCAGTAAGTGGCATCAAACGCTTACCTTCACCGCCGGCAAGAACGATCCCGAGGGGAGCTTCGTATCTGGCCATGTGAGAAGGCTACCTAAGTTGTCTCAATCAATCTAGAGAGAGCGTTACTCTTGCCCGGTGAGTACAACCCGCATTGGAATCGTCACTAAAGAGTGGCCACCTGCGGTCTATGGCGGAGCCGGTGTTCATGTCGTCCAACTGACAGAAGCGCTTCGTAAAGTTTCAGGCATTACAGTCGATGTTCACTGCTTTGGTGGGGCGCGAAATGATGGCTCTTTTGGGTATGAGACACCAGTGGAATTCGCTTCAAGTAATCCTGCTCTGCAAGCGATTGCTACAGATTTAGCGATTGCTTCAAATCTCGGCGATGTAGATCTCATCCATTCCCATACTTGGTATGCAAATATGGCAGGCCATACAGCTTCTCTTCTCTACGGAACTCCGCACATTGTCAGCGCGCACTCGCTTGAACCTCTCCGCCCGTGGAAAGCTGAACAGTTAGGTGGCGGATACAAGATCTCTTCATGGGCCGAGAAGACTGCCTATGAATCTGCAGCGGCAATCATCGCGGTCAGCGATGGCATGCGTGCAGATGTCATTAGCGCATACCCTGATGTTGACCCTGCAAAAATTCTCACCATTCGCAATGGTGTTGATACAACGAAATTTGCACCCAACCACGATGACTCAATTCTTAAGGAGTTTGGAATCACTGGGCGCTATGCGATGTTTGTCGGTCGCATTACTCGCCAAAAGGGGCTCGCACATTTACTTCGTGCATGGAAGAACGTTCCCGCTGAATATGGACTTGTTCTGGCAGCGGGAAGTCCGGATGAAGAGACCGTCGGCAATGAAGTTGCCGGACTGATTGCAGAACTTCAGGCCACAAGGCCAAATGTCTGGTGGATTAAGGAGATGCTCCCCCACGATAAGTTAACTGCAGCACTTACGCAGGCAGATTTATTCCTTTGTCCTTCAATTTATGAACCGCTCGGAATTGTTAATTTGGAAGCGATGGGCTGCCAGACCGCAGTTCTTGCATCACGCGTTGGCGGAATTCCTGAAGTTGTCGCGCATAAGGTAACTGGCGAACTTGTTGATTACACATCTGACCATAAGAAATTTGAATCGGATCTCACTGATGCAATCTCATCTCTAATGAGCCAACCAGAACTCTTACAACAATATGGCGAAGCTGGACGCAAACGTGCGATCAGTGAATTTGGATGGGATGCAGTCGCTGCACAAACAATCTCGCTATATAGAAGCGTCATCAAGTAAATGTCGCGCCGCAGTTGGTTTCTCTTTATCCTCGTAGGTTTCCTCTGGGGTGTGCCTTACCTATTTATCAAGATTGCAGTTGATCCAGACAACGGTTTCTCTCCTGCAGCTGTTGTATGTCTAAGAACTGCAATTGGCGCCGCTATCTTGATTCCTCTTGCGATTCGGCAGGGTCAATTAGGTGCTGCAATCCGCGGAATTAAATATGTTGCCTCGTATGCACTTCTTGAAATGATTGGTCCTTGGATCCTTATCGGTACAGCAGAACAGAAGATTTCATCTGGTCTTGCAGGTCTTCTGATTGCATCTGTTCCTATCTGGGCAACCATATTTGCATCTATGCGCGGCGATAAGACTGTCTGGCATCACACTCGCCTTCTTGGGATTGTTGTTGGTTTCGTTGGTCTTATTGCAGTTGTTGGCTTTGAGAGCATCAAGGGAAGTTCTGATCCGATTTCGATTGCTATGGTGCTTGTCGCAGCAATCGGATATTCCTATGCAGTCATGATGGTTCAGGGCGCTCTCCCTCATGTTTCAGGAATTGCAATTAATGCTGTTGCGATGGCGATCACTGCAATCTTCTATCTGCCGCTCACAGTTATACAGTGGCCAACTCATCAGATTTCAAGTGATGCAATTAATGCAATTATCGGACTGGGAGTTCTCTCAACGGGCGCTGCATTTGTCGCCTTCTTCACGCTCTCTGCAATTATCGGAGTTGCCCGAGGTTCACTTGTGACTTACCTAAATACCGCATTTGCTGTTGTCTTAGGAGTAATAATCCTCGACGAGCCATTTACAACAGGTATGGCTCTCGGTCTCCCACTTGTTTTGATTGGCTCATACTTCGCGAGCCGAAAGCCCACAGAAGCTAAATAGTTGCGATACTTGCTCAATGCTTGAAGCGCTCTTTCTGGGATTGATCCAAGGTCTGACCGAATTTATCCCTGTCTCATCCAGTGCACATCTGCGCATTGTTGGCGAGTTCTTGCCTAGCGCTAAAGATCCAGGTGCAACATTTACCGCAATTACTCAGATAGGTACAGAGCTAGCCGTACTGCTCTACTTCAGAAAAGATATCTTCAGAATTCTTACATCGTGGTTTAAGCGTGATGGATCCAGCGATGCTCGCCTTGGAAATCTCATCATTATCGGTACCTTGCCGATACTTGCACTTGGCTATCTTGGTCAGAGTTACATTCGCGATAACTTCAGATCTCTCTGGATTGTTGCAACGATGTTGATTCTCTTTGGTCTTCTTCTTGGTGCAGCAGATAAGTTAGGCAAGCGCGAGAAGACGCTAGATAAATTAAACAAGGGCGATGGAATTCTCTATGGTTTTGCCCAATCTCTTGCCTTGATTCCTGGCGTCTCTCGATCTGGTGCAACAATCGCGTTAGGGCGAACACTTGGTTACACCCGTGAATCAGCTCTTCGATACTCATTCCTGCTTGCGCTACCTGCAGTCTTTGGCAGCGGTTTATATGAACTTAAGAGCGCACTAGGTGAATCAAGCACCAATGCATTTACGATGCCTGAAACTTTTGGTGCGACAGTCGTGGCATTTATCGTTGGCTACAGCATTATCGCTTGGCTGATGAAGTTCATCTCAACGAAGACATTCACGCCATTTGTTATCTATCGTGTTGTCTTGGGTACCGCTCTCCTAGTTGCACTAGCAACTGGATCAATCAACGCTCAGTAAAACCTAAACGTTCAAGAAGTTTTGGATCTCGCTGCCACTCTTTAGAGACCTTCACATGTAGCCCAAGGAATATTCTCGCCCCAAGTTCGCGCTCAATATCTTTACGTGCACGCATTCCAATATCTTTAAGGCGTTCGCCTTGGTGGCCCAAGATGATTCCTGTCTGTGAATCGCGCTCTACGTGGATAGTTGCATGGATATCAAAGAAGGGGCGACTGCCCTTCTCTTCACGCTCTGCCATCTCATCGATAGTCACCATAATTGAATGTGGAAGTTCTTCGCGGGCATCGCGCATAGCGGCCTCGCGGATGAGCTCGCAGATAAGTTGCTGGATATCTTGATCACTCTTCATATCATCAGGATAGAAAGCAGGCCCTGCCGGCAAGTTATCGCCGATCAGCTTTTCAAGAAGATCAATCTGTTCATGAATTGCTGCAGAGATAGGGACAATTTCATCCCATGTAAAGCCCTGTGCCAGCTCTGAAATTCCAAGTAGACGTGTAGCAATATTCTTCTTCGAGACTAAATCAGTCTTTGTCACAAGGGCAAATTTCTTTGCACGTGGATACTTTGCGATTTCGGCTGCGATGAAAATATCTCCTGCACCTGATGTTTCATCGGCAGGTAAGCACATCATCACAATATCGACTGAATCCATACTCTCGTTGACGACAGCGTTGAGGCGATGACCAAGAAGTGTCTTTGGCTTGTGAACTCCCGGTGTATCGACAAGGACTGCCTGGAACTTTGGGTTGTTAACGATTCCGCGAATCGCATGGCGCGTGGTGTTGGGATGCGGTGAAGTAATCGCAATCTTTCGGCCAACGAGTGCGTTAATAAGAGTTGATTTTCCAGTATTTGGGCGTCCCACAATTGCGACAAAGCCCGAACGGAATTCACTCATAGCCCCATTCTCTCATTACATGAGGTGTTTACCTAAAGGGCCGAGATCAGCTCCACTGCATCTGCAACTGATGTCACAAGTTCTGCCGCTCTCTCGCCAATAAGGCGATGACAGCCTTCCGATGATGGAGAGTTTATGGGACCCGGTATCGCCATCACTGGCTTCATTAGCTCGGCAGCATCACGTGCGGTGCGAAGAGATCCGCTACGAAAAGCTGCTTCAACAACGAGTGTGCTGACAGACATTGCTGCAATCAGGCGATTGCGCGTTAAGAAGCGATGCGGCATTGCAATTGTTCCGGGCATTACTTCAGAGACGATTGCGCCGTTCTCGCATATTTCATCGAACAAGCGCGAGTTTCCAGCTGGGTATTGAATATCTATTCCTGATGCAATGACAGCAATTGTGCGACCCTCTGCAACAAGTGCGCCACGATGTGCTGCGGTATCCACTCCGTAAGCTCCCCCGCTGATGATCAGCCAGTCGCGATCAACAAAACCTGCAGCGAAATCACCGGCTATACGGATTCCGTACGGAGTTGGGTTTCTGGTACCGACAATTGCAAGTGAACGTTCCGACAAGATTGTGCAGTCGCCTTTCACAATAAGTGCGATTGGCGGCACTGCTAGATCTTCTACAGATTTGGGCCAATCAGCGCTCTCTGGCGTTAAGTAAGTTCCGCCGGCTTTCTCAATTCCTGTAAGGCTTTCATCGCAATTAAATGCAGAAATCTTCTCGATGAGGTGGCCGTATTTAATCGTGTCATATCTGCCATCCAGTAATCGGTCATATGTTGCACTGGCTCCCCGTTCTGCAATCTCGCGTCCCCAGAAAGCAATGCCGGGTTCGATGCAGGCAAAGAGAGCAAGACGTTTCTGCGATTCATTCATAGATCAGAACCCTCTCTTAAAGAGTAAGCGCGCTGTACATCGCCAAGAGTTGCAACTTCGCGTTGTCCTAAATCAGCCAAGGTCCATGCAAGGCGAATGATTTTGTGAAGCCCTCGCGCAGTAAGCCTCTCGCGATCGAGTTCATCATGGAGAAAATTCATTGCAGCTTTCTCTGGGCGATATGTTGTTCGTAGCTCACGGCTTGGAATATGGGCATTGAGTTTCCATGTCTTGTGGGCAAAGCGTTTACTCGCTGCCGCTCTTGCTGCAATGACTCGCTCTCGAATCTGTGCACTCGTTTCACCGAGTTCCGTTGCAGCCATTTCAACGCGAGAGACAGGTTCTACTTGGACTCGCATATCGATGCGATCCATCAGCGGTCCGGATAATCGGCCCAAGTAACGCCTCACTGCAAGGGATGAACATTCGCAACCTCGTCCTTTGCCGCTGAACTTTCCACATGGACATGGGTTGGCTGCAAGCACAAGTAAGAATTCGGCAGGGAAAGTTATATTCCCAACGCTTCGCGTAATAGTGATTGTTCCGGATTCCAGTGGTTGTCGTAATGAATCCAGGACACCTGTTGCACACTCTGGTGCTTCATCTATAAAGAGAACCCCGTGATGTGCAAGTGAACAAGCACCAGGTTTAATGATGTGCGAGCCACCGCCCACGATTGCAACGCGTGATGCTGTGTGATGTGGCGAGACTATTGGAGCGATTCGTGACATCGGCGAACGTTGAATAAATGTTCCAGATATTGAATGTACTGCAGTAACTTCAAGTGCCTGATCTAAAGTTAATGAAGGCATAATCGTTGGAATCCGAGATGCAATCATCGTCTTTCCAGCACCTGGAGGACCCACTAGAAGTAAGTGGTGTCCGCCTGTTGCGGCAACCTCGGCGGCAAAGCGAGCTTTGCTCTGTCCTGCCACATCGGAAAAATCGAGTAACGGCTCACTTATGTGATCTCGTAGATCTAGTTCTTGCGCTTCAGGTTTAACTCCAGTGCGCATCCACTGCAAAACATCACGTAGATTTTCGAAGGCCAGTATCTGCATCTGCGGCATCAACTGAGCTTCATCACGATTGGCAAAGGGAATGATTGCCCGAGTTATGCCGCTCTTATAGGCAGCAATCAGTGCAGGCAGTACTCCGCGCACGGATCGAATCTTTCCATCGAGTGCGAGCTCACCTAATACAACTGTTTCTTGTAGGCAATCTTGTGGAAGAACTTGGTTTGCTATCAAGATGCTCAGTGCAATCGAGAGATCAAAGCTTGAGCCGCTCTTAGGTAACCAAGCTGGCGACATCGATACAGTCACTTTGCGATTGGGCCAGATCTCGTTGCAGTTGGTAATCGCCGCCCGTACTCGGTCTCGCGATTCTTGCAGCGCTGCATCGGGTAGGCCAAGAAGTGAATACATTGGAATTCCATCCGATATATCGACTTCGATCTCAACGAGACTTCCGGTGATCCCGAGAAGAGCAACGCTCTGTGTGTGACCGATACTCATAAAATCCCGCCGCGGTATTCCAGGGTGTGCGAACCATCGCTTGCGATAAGAATGGCAACGACATCTATGGCGAACTCACAACCGAGACAACCATGTGTTGCAAGCCAAGCTAGTGCAAGGCGTTGCATTCGATGCGCCTTATCGCGATTGATAGCTTCAAAGGGATGGCCAAAGGCGAGTGAACTTCTCGTCTTTACTTCAATGAAATGAAAGATGCCATCACTTGATAACGAGACAAGATCTATCTCGCCCTCTTTAATCCGCCAATTGCGATCGAGAATTTCATCGCCCCGAGCGGTAACAAACTCTGCAGTTTTTGATTCCCCAAATGCGCCTGTGCGTTGTTTGGCCCCTGGTCTTTTTACTGGTGTAGACATCCGCGCAGAGTAGATATCTGCCTACCGAAATAGAGAAGAATTAACTGCTGCTGTGTAAAACTACTTGTGCGAATTACTTGAGGAGAGCAGCAATATTTGAGAACGATGTGCGGTGTTCTACACATGGGCCATGTTCAGCAAGAGCTGCAGTATGCACTGCCGTGATATAGCCCTTATGTTTTGCAAAGCCATACTTGGGATACTTCTTATCAAGCTCAATCATCTCGCGGTCACGAGTTACCTTGGCGATAATCGATGCGGCGCTGATTGCAGTAACAACCTGATCGCCCTTCCAGACAGCAACATTGGGAACAGCTAACCCCTCAATCGCATAGCCATCTGTCAGCACATAGGCAGGTTCAATACTCAGCCCCGCAACTGCTCTGCGCATTCCATCGAGATTGGCAGCATGCACGCCTCGTGCATCGATTTCTTCAACTGATACTCGGATAACGCTGACGCTCATCGCAATATTCATGATGACTTCGAATAACTCCTCGCGCTTGCTTTCAGAAATCTCTTTTGAATCGCGCACCTGTGCAAGTTCCGGAGCGAAGGGATCTTTCAGAATAACGGCTGCGATAACGAGCGGACCCGCACATGGACCTCGACCTGCTTCATCAACTCCAGCGATAGGTGAAATTCCTGCCTTATGAAGAAGTTCTTCGATTGCTTTCATGCGGCGAATTACTTAATGGGATTGTGAGATGAAACAAAACTCAAATTCTTAAATGGCCAGATGATGGCGTAGACGCGGCCAGTAATCTTGGAGACGGGTACAAATCCATTGTTGACATCATCTTGGTGATAACGAGAATCAGCGGACGCTCCACGGTGATCTCCCATTACCCAAATTTTTCCTTCAGGAACAGTTACATTGAATTTCAATTCACTTGGCTTATTGCCCTTGAAGATGTATGGCTCATTAGTCTCTTTGCCATTAATTGTGAGCTTGCCATCTTTAGCACAGCAGACGACCTTATCGCCGGCCACACCAATGACACGCTTAACTAAGAATTGCTTAGCCGGGTTAGGAAGTACGCCCACGAGAACGAGACCTTCCTTGATCTTTGTAACAATCTTGTTCTGTTCATCAACATATTGCTCTGGAAGCCAGTTAGCTGGATCTCTAAAGACAACGACATCCCCGCGAGAAATATTCTTTGAGATAAATGGAAGCTTATTTACTGCAACGCGATCTTGAACCTGAAGAGTGTTCTCCATAGAGCCCGAAGGAATATAGAAGAATTGCACTATGAAAGTCTTGATGAGAAGTGAGACTGCGAGCGCGACGATTACAAGAATCGGGAACTCACGAAGGACTGAGCCCTTACGTGACATAGAAGAACTTGGTTTTATTCTGGCTTGTCAGTTGTGTCGGCTACTGCGACATCTTCCGTAGTCACAGCTTCAGCTGGAACCTCTGCCACCGCTTCAACCGCAGCTGGCTCGGACACAACTGGAGCCTCAACCACTGCCTCAACGACTGGCTCAGGAATAACTTCAGCAATAGGTGTTGAAAGAATTCCATCACCGTAACCTTCAACGCCATCACGCTTTTCGCGAATCTTTGCAGCCTTACCGCGAAGATCGCGTAGGTAGTAAAGCTTTGCGCGACGAACATCGCCCTTCTTGACGAGTTCAATCTTCTCAATAACTGGTGTGTGAACTGGGAATGTACGTTCTACGCCGACACCGTATGAAACTTTACGGATTGTGAATGTCTCGCGGACTCCGTCGCCCTGGCGACCGATAACGATTCCCTGGAAGACCTGAAGACGTGACTTGCTGCCTTCGATAACACGGACGTGGATCTTTAGCTCATCGCCTGCGCGGAACTGTGGAATGTCCTTGCGGAGTGAGGCAGCATCTACTACGTCGAGAATGTTCATCTTTGGTCCTGTTCATTACTTATCTATTAGGCACTGCGAGGTAACGCCGTGCAGACTGCGTATCTTGCCACAGAAGGGGCCTTGAGCGTAAATCGGGCTTTGAGCCCCAGGAATTACGCGAGAAAAGCTAGCTTCTAAATCCTAGTTTAGGAATCCTAGGTGGGCCTCGAGCTGGCTATGCAGGTGTGGACCGGCCGCCATGGAGATCTGCATCGGGGTATCGCCATACTGCTTAAAGGTTGCACCGGCCTCTGTTGCTACCAATGCCCCTGCAGACCAATCCCATTCCTTTAACCCAGCTTCGTAAAATCCATCGACTGCGCCCATCGCGACATGACATAAGTCGACAGCGGCGGCTCCATTGCGGCGAAGGTCTCGAACGATAGGGACAAGCTTTGAGAAATCTTCCAATTGAGAGACGCGATGAGCGACATCGTATTGAAAACCTGTAGCAATCAATGCGCGGTCTAATTCAACTGGGTCGTTGCACTTAATTGCATGCCCATTGTAAAAAGCGCCGCCTCCACGGGTTGCCCACCATGTTGAATTAATTGTTGGCGCAGTAACAACTCCGACAATGACGCCTTCGCTATCTTTTGCAGCAATCGAGACATTCCAGCCAGGAAGTCCGTAGAAGTAATTAACTGTGCCATCGAGCGGATCAATTACCCATGTGATTCCAGATTTGCTCTCGATTGACGCGCCTTCTTCGCCAATGATTCCATCATCAGGTCGCGCAGCTAATAGAGATTCGACAATAAATTTCTCGGCCTTGATATCCATCTGTGTTGCGATATCGATCGCCGTTGATTTGGATTCAATTTCAAAGGCCAGCGGGCGATCCATGAGCAGAGCACCTGCCTCTGTGCCAACTTTCTGGGCCAAGGCCAACAAATCTTTATACATATGCTCATCCTAGAGGGTCGAACTCTCGCAAATTTCGCGCTCTATCGGTTATTCTCACCCCATGACCGAGCTTCGCCTGACAGGTAAGAGTGACGATGGCAGCCACATCAACCTTGTCGATAACGATGGCACTGAGTTCTCTCTCCGTATTAGCGACACTTTGCGAGCAACCGTTAATCAGCCCCGATTAACTTCTGTCCCTGCCTTTGATGCAGTTGAGACTATGTCAGTCAAAGAGATACAGCGCCGACTTCGTGCAGGCGATAGCTTTGAACAGATTGCTCGCGATGGCCAGATCACCGTTGAGAAAGTTGAACGCTTCTCTGGTCCCATCATGCAAGAGCGCGAATACATCCTCGATCGTGCTCGTGAACTTGTAATGCGAAAAGATGTCCATCGCATCGAGATGACCTTCCGCGATGTGGTTCTTGCAAAGCTTGCACCACGCGGCGTTGATACTGATGAAGTCAGCTGGAATACATGGCGCTTGGCAGATGGCACATGGCATATTGAATTGCACTACCCAAATCGTGATGGCAACGGCGTTGCTACATGGAACTTTGATCTATCTCGTCGCGCACTAGGTGCAACAGACGACAACGGTGCATGGCTGATTGATGAGGATGCACCTGCTCGCCCCACATCAACTGGAATCATTCACTCGGAGCCAGCTCACCCATCGCGAATTGAGACTCCCAGAATTGATACACCTAGAGTTGCAGATATCTTCGAGCCAGTTGTTGAAGATAAGCCAGAGACTCCACGTCTTGCTGTTATCCGCGAGACTCCGACGGCAGCAGATTCTCAAGATGGAATTACCGCTCGCGCAAAGGTTCCTTCATGGGATGAAATTATGTTTGGACATAAGAGCGAAGAAGTTCCAGAAGATAATTAATCCGGATCTGTCCTCATCCCTATTGTCTTTGTAAAAACCTTGAGTACTCTTCATTGGCATGAAGGCGCGTAAATTCTCCCTAGCTTTTCTTTCACTATTTCTTGCGACTCAAATCTTTCTGCCTCAAGCTCAAGCCGATTTAGATGATGGATACCCAAAAGATCAGCCAGCCCCAGGACGAACATGTCCTAATTCAGAAATTGGCGCTGAGACAATAAGTCCGTTCAATAACAAGATTTTTGCCTGCACCGAAATCGATGGTGTGAAGAAGTGGTGGATAAAGGGTGAACCTCTACCCGTTGCACCCGCAGCCCCTAGTGCGAAACCATCCACAAACACTGAACAAGTTGTCGAGAATATGCCGCCTGGATACAAGCACTCTTACATACTGCCTGCAAAATCAATTGCAAAGATGAAAGTCTATGAAGATATCGTTTATGCAACTGAATCAAAGAGCCAACGTCTTGATATCTACCTCCCAAAGGGAGTGAAGAATCCCCCATTAATGGTTTGGACGCATGGTGGTGGATTTGTCTTTGGCGATGAGAATATTATGAAATTCGATGAGAGCGCAAAACTCTTAGAAGTCTTTATCAAAAACGGCATTGCCGTTGCATCCGTAAATTACAGATTGGCAACTGAGGCCCTGTACCCAGCTGCAGCGCAAGATGCGAAGAT
>CAESAG010000003.1_pt1 | contig 18865 bp, 19 predicted proteins | sample 7263621 | NCBI WGS metagenome assembly CAESAG01 (sample SAMEA6814139, study PRJEB35770) | uncultured Candidatus Planktophila sp. | biome: Freshwater; feature: Freshwater reservoir; material: water | place: Czech Republic | collected 2017-06-27 | depth 30m m | reverse complement strand
TATCCATTGAAACCACAGATCAGACCGGATGCTTCTGCACGGACCTTGACTACTTGCCCAAGTACATCAATTCCTTGAGATTTCTTATCCGTTCTTACACAGCGAACCATCGTGCGTTTCACCTTTTCGCCTGCAGGTGCATACGCCTTCTTACCAAAGTCGATCACGAGTGCGATCCGCTTCTTTCCGGGGACCGCCTTGATATGCGAACAGATTGAGGCAAAATCAGGTTTTACCGAAGGTTCTTCTGAAGGAATGTCATCGCTACTGAAAACAAATGACCATCCTTCTACCGCGCCATCTTTAATATCAACTGTTGGTCCTGTCATAGCTGCAGTCCAAGAAGTTTCACCAGGTGCTGCTTGGAAGTAGCCCCAATAGCGATAGCCTTTTGAAGCGGCTTCAGATGAAACGATCGAAGTTGTTGTTGATATCAGCAGAATCAATACTGCGAATGTGCCTTTAATTCTCTTATTCATTTACTGGAGTCTCCTAATAGAAGAGTCTCACAGGGGTAGCTCGCAAGCACTCGGTGCGTAAGGTGCACCAAAGACCTTTGGACTACACCCCGCAAACCTCGGCGGGTGTTGGTCAAAAGCAAATAACTCATTAGGTAATCCGACTTGAACAGTTAAATGAATAACAGTCTTACGGTTGCGGGTCAGCGTCGGATTTGCACCGAACTTCCCCTAAAGAGCTATCTATTAAGTTTTTATACTGCGTTGTACTTCTGTATTAACTTGAGGCGTAACCAAACCATAGGCAAGCTCTCTTGGCAACAAGCCACGCTAGGAGTTAAGGTGCCGACATGGAATATCGCCGCCTTGGAAATTCAGGAATGTACATCTCGGAGATCGCATACGGGAATTGGATAACCCATGGCTCACAGGTCGAATCGGAGGCGGCGATTAAATGTGTTCGCACAGCGCTAGATGTCGGAATAACAACGCTCGATACCGCAGATGTCTATGCCGGCACCAAGGCCGAGTCTGTATTAGGCAAAGCGCTCAAAGGTGTACGTCGCGAGTCATATGAGTTGCTCACAAAGGTCTACTGGCCAACTGGTACAGGTAAAAATGATCGCGGATTATCGCGAAAGCACATTATGGAATCCTGTCACGCATCGCTTAAGCGGTTAAACACCGATCACATCGATCTTTATCAAGCACACAGATTTGATGTTGAGACACCGCTAGAAGAAACCCTGCGCGCTTTCGATGATTTGATTCGTCAAGGAAAAGTTAATTACATTGGATTTTCAGAGTGGACCGCGCCTCAAATCTCGCAGGCGCTTAAGATTCAAGATGCCTGTGGTTACGACAGATTTATTTCAAGTCAGCCACAGTATTCAGCTCTCTGGCGGGTTATTGAAGGCCAAGTTGTGCCGCTCTCAAAGAAAGAGGGCATCAGTCAGATTGTCTGGTCACCAATGGCACAGGGAGTTCTGACTGGAAAATATCTGCCAGGAAAGAAGCCGCCAGCTGGATCACGTGCAACCGATAAGAAGAGCGGCGCAGGTGCCATCTCTACCTTTATGAAAGATGAGATTCTTGAAGCGGTTCAGAATTTGCGTCCTATTGCAGATTCTCACGATCTGACAATCTCTCAATTAGCAATAGCATGGGTATTGCAGAATGAAAATGTTGCAGCCGCAATCATGGGAGCAACGAAACCTTCTCAAGTAAAAGAGAATGTGAAGGCAGCTGGAGTAAAACTCTCAAGCGATACGATGTCCGCGATTGATAAGGTCTTGGGAAATCTGCCTGAACGTGATGCCACGCTCGATAGAACTCCTCGCCCTAGAGCCTAGAAGTTAACCAAAACTAAAAAGCATCTCCACGATTGATAGATGGCTTAGGTGTACGCATTCTTCGCATCTGAGTTGATCGCAACCAGCCGTACATGGCAATTCCCTTTGTTGGAGCATCTGGGAATTTCTCCGCCACCGACTTCTTCAGTTTGCGTCCTAGGAAGATTCCATCGATCACTGATGTGAGAAGCACTGAGTACATAATGATGATGCTTCCAAGTTGGAATATTGGAGACGGAATCAAAGTCAGAATGAGAACGATGAAGATAATTGGCAGGAAGTACTCACCGATTGATCGTCGTGAATCGATGTAGTTACGCACATAACGCTTGACGGGACCTTTGTCGCGAATAGGGAGTGCATTCTCGTCACCACGAAGGTATGCAGCACGATTTGCAACTCGAGCAAGGCGAGATGCTTCTTTCGCTCTCTTCTTCTCTTCCTTAGTCGATGCAGGTGCAAGCGATGAAACTTTGCGAGCTGCGATTGCATCCTTGCGTTTAGGAGTTGGTCGGCCCTTGTTGCCAGCTGTTTTATCCGCTTTAGAGTCAGTCATGGGCGCAACTATAGAGCGAGCATCTGTTCTAGAGCCAACTTGGAGTACTTCGCAACTCTGGGATCTACCTTAATTTCATTGACAATATGGCCGGCCAGAACAGACTCCATCGCCCACACTAAGTGAGGCAGGTCGATGCGGTTCATAGTCGAGCAATAGCAGACTGTCTTATCGAGGAATACGACTTCCTTGTCTGGGTTTTGTGCTGCCAATCTGGAGACAAGATTGAGTTCGGTTCCGACCGCCCACTTACTTCCAGCAGGGGAGTTGGAGACCGTTTGAATAATCTTCTCGGTACTTCCGACTACATCCGCAGCTGTAACGACCTCATGCTGACATTCTGGGTGAACAATAATTTGAATACCATCGACACGTGCTCGGAGTTCGTCGATCGACTCCTTGGTGAAACGACCATGAACTGAGCAATGTCCGCGCCACAAAATCATCTTCGCTCCGCGAATTTCATCTTCTGTCAATCCACCCATTGGCTTCCAGGGATTCCAGAGAACGCAGTCATCTAAAGAGAGTCCTAGTGAGAGAACTGCGGTATTGCGTCCCAAATGTTGATCAGGCAGAAAGAGAACTTTCTCAGATTTATCAAATGCCCAGCGAAGTGTTTTCTCTGCATTAGAAGAAGTACAGATAGTTCCGCCATGTTCACCCGTGAAACTCTTTATCGCCGCAGATGAATTCATATATGTGACCGGTGTTGTACGAGAAGCCACGCCAAGTTTCTCTAGCTGGTTCCAGCATTCATTGACTTGGTTAGCGGTAGCCATATCTGCCATGGAACAACCTGCGGCAAGATCGGGAAGAATTACCCGTTGCTTTGCGGATGTGAGTATGTCTGCGCTCTCTGCCATGAAGTGAACGCCACAGAAGAAGATAAATTCAGCCTCACTCTGTTGCGCTGCAGCTTGTGCCAATTTAAATGAGTCGCCTGTGATATCGGCAAATGCAATAACCTCATCGCGTTGGTAGTGGTGTCCAAGAATGAGGGCTCTATCTCCGAGCGCTGCGCGGGCCGCTCTTGCTCTCTCGATTAGCGCAGGGTCGCTGGCTTCAGGAAGTGCCCCACTGCATGAAACTCCGCGCTCAGATGCGAGATCTTTACCCTGCCCCAAGATGAGGAGGTCGCTGAGCGAGATTGTCATGGGGCTATTCTCATGTGTTTCGGTTAGCCACGGCAACCTGACGCGGGTATTCTTTCTCTCATGACTACTGAAACAACAACCACTCCAGTCGAAATCACAACAGGCATCACCTTGACCGATGTTGCTGCGGCAAAAGTCTCAGCGCTTCTAGCTCAAGAAGGTCGAGATGATCTCTATCTCCGCGTTGCAGTTCAACCTGGTGGCTGTTCAGGTCTTAAGTACCAGCTCTACTTTGATGACCGAAATCAAGATGGCGATATCACTCGTGAATTCGGCTCAGTAAAGGTTGTCGTTGACAAGATGAGCGACCCTTATTTGATGGGTGCATCAATTGATTTCGTCGACACAATCGAGAAGCAGGGCTTCACAATTGATAATCCAAATGCACAGGGTTCATGTGCATGCGGCGATTCATTTAACTAATACTTAACTTTCCTTCTTTTATCTAGATAGATTGCGCCCATGAAAATCGGTGTTGCAGGTTCTGTCGGCTTAGACCATCTCATGACCTTCCCGGGTAAATTCACCGATTCACTCGTCGCCGGTTCTCTTGAAAAAGTCTCTCTCTCATTCTTAGTAGATGGCCTAGATGTAAGGCGCGGGGGATGCGCTGCCAATATCTCATTCGGACTTGGCGTTCTGGGCCTCAACCCAATTCTTATTGCAGCCGTGGGTAAGGATTTTGCAGATTACGATGCGTGGCTTGTAAGACATGGAGTAGATACTTCACATGCTCTTGTTTCAACAGAACAACATACTGCTCACTTCACCGTGACAACAGATACTGAACTTAACCAGATCGCGTCCTTCTTTCCAGGTGCAATGTCAGAGGCTCGTAACATTGAGTTAAAACCAATCATCGACAAGGTAGGCACGTTAGATATTTTGGTGGTCTCACCTGATGACCCAGAGGCAATGCTCCGTCACACTGAAGTTGCCCTCTCGATGGGAATCGCTGTTGCCGCGGATCCATCTCAGCAAATGGCTCGTATGAGTGGCGATGAAATTAAGAGACTTATCAATGGTGCGACTTACTTATTTATGAATGAATATGAACTCGCTCTAGCAATCCAGAAGACTGGATGGAGCGATCACGAGATTTTGCAACGCGTTAAATATCGAATTGTCACCTTGGGTGCAGAAGGTGCTCGCATAGAAAGCATCGACGGAACTTTCATCAAGGTTGGTTGTGCGCAAGAGAAGGCAAAGGTCGACCCAACAGGTGTTGGCGATTCATTCCGTTCTGGTTTTGTTGCGGGACTTGCCTGGGGGCTCTCACTCGAGCGGTGTGCGCAACTAGGTTCGATGATTGCAACATACGTTATTGAAACAACGGGTACCCAGGAGTATAGATTTACCAGCCAAGAATTCTTAGAGCGATTTACTTCAGCTTATGGTCAAGAGGCTGCGCAAGATATTGCAGCGCACCTACCTGCTTAATTTAGCTCTTTCTCTCGCGATCAATTACTGCCTTCAGAGAGGTGAGTAGTTTATCGACTTCGTTCTGGGTGATCTCTGAACGTAAGGTAAATCGGAGTTGGCCATCTGTTGGATACCCCATTGCCGCTATGACATGGCTCGGCTGTAGATCAGCAGGGGAGCAGGCCGACCCAGCATCAAGATCAATTCCTTGCGATGCAAGTTCGCGGACAATTACTTCATTTCGCACGCCCAGTACGACGCAGGAGAGAAGATGATTCAGAGATGGAGCGTCGAGTCCGACGATTTCAACGCCTTCAATTTTCTGCAAACCTTCAACCAAGTACCGACGCATCTCAGCCTTCGCATCCTGGAAGACATCGAGTGCAATTGATGAAGCTATAAGAAGTGGAAGCGAATAAGAGCCGGGGGAATTTATGGGAGCAATATGGGGGAGCGGGTATGTAAAGTCAGCGCGATTAGAAATCGCCAAAATAGAAATCCCGGCAGGGCCGTTCCACGAGCGCGCATCGAAGAGCGCACTATCCCAACGGGGTGGAAGTGGGGTTCGCGTTCCAGATGACGTTGCATCTACCGAGATAAATCGAGCTTTTTCTGCGCCGTGAAATTTACCCTGGACAATTCCGGTCTCACCGTTAGCTATTTGAAGGCTAAGAGTTGTCTTTTCTGGAAGTGAATCGGGATATTTAATCTGGCCATCCTGGGTGACAGGAATTTCAATTGATTGAACCCCTTGAGTGCGAGCGATCGCACGCACCTTTCCCTTATCGATAGAGGAGTACGCAAAAGGAGAACCACTTTGCATAAACCCTGCGATAGCAAGAAAGTGTCCAAGAGAAGGTTCGCCCAAGATTTCGACGCTAGCCGTGGGAATAGATAACTTGCCGGCAATATTTTCGATTGATTGATTCCTAAGAATTGCCGCCCTGGAAGCTGCTTGTGAGAGCTTCTTCGGATCTGCCCAGCCCTGGTCAAAGGCGGCTAATAACGCCTCGCGGATGGGTGGCGAGAGTGGGCCTTCTGAGGCGAAATTTTCTGTGACACGTACCACCGGATGAACGCTACTCGCTCTGAGAGACGCACGCACATCTCGCCACTATCCTTGCGCTATGTCTTCTCAAGCTCGCCGCTCATGGCGCCCACTTCGCCTCGCGGGCCTAGTTGCCCCAGCTCTTCTCATCCTCACAGGTTGTTCATTTGATTTAAAAAATGTTTCTGGAATGGGCTATCCAAAGGGTGTTTCAAGTGTCAATGACATCTCGCTCTCGCTATGGCAAGGAGCGTGGATCGCAGGCGGTGTAGTTGGAGTAATTACTCTCATCTTAATTTTATGGCCTGCAGTATTTCATCGCGCTAAAGTCGGTCAGCCAGAATTTCCAAAGCAGACCCAGTACAACATCCCAGTTGAAATTCTTTACACAGTTATCCCATTTATTATTGTTGCAGTTCTTTTCTACTTCACGGCAATTAAAGAGACAAAGATTGTTGATAAGACAACGCCGACAAAACATGAAATTACCGTAAATGGATTTCAGTGGTCTTGGCAGTTTGGATATCCAGAGGCAGGCGATAAAGCACTGGTAACTGGAACGACAACCAATCCGCCAACGCTCTATCTTCCAAAGGGCGAGAGCGTACGTTTCACAATTGACTCCAACGATGTAGTTCATGGGTTCTGGATTCCAGCTTTCATGATTCAGATGCAGAATCTTCCAGGTGAGACAAACCATCTTCAATTTACGGCGAATAAACTTGGTGAATACCCAGGCCGATGCAACATCCTCTGCGGAAGAAATCACTCGCAGATGCTCTTTACTGTAAAAGTTGTAACCCCAGAGCGTTATCAGAAATATCTTGACTCACTGAAGGCGAGCGCATAATGACGACATTTGCAGAACGTCCAACAATCGCAGCACCTCGACAAGGTGTCCAAAAGACTTCACTTGGCTCACAGTTCGTAAAGACCATCACAACTACAGACCACAAGCGCATCGGGTATCTATACCTTGTAACTTCATTTGTTTGGTTCCTATTTGGAGGATTGCTAGCGCTACTTCTGCGCATCGAACTTACTCGTCCTGGAATGCAGTTCCTAAGCGTTGAGCAGTACAACCAAATCTTTACAATGCACGGAACAATTATGTTGCTTATGTTTGCAACGCCGCTCTTTGTCGGTTTTGCAAATGTGATTATGCCTTTGCAAATTGGCGCTGCAGATGTTGCCTTTCCTCGTCTTAATATGCTTTCTTATTGGCTCTTCCTCTTTGGTTCAATCCAGGCTGTTGCAGGATTCTTAACACCGGGTGGAGCAGCTTCATTTGGGTGGACCGCCTATGCGCCACTTGCGAACTCAACTTATTCACCAGGTATCGGTGGAGATCTCTGGGTAATGGGTCTTGCGATTTCGGGCCTTGGAACAATTCTTGGTGGCGTCAACTTCATCACAACAATCTTCACAATGCGCGCACCAGGTATGACGATGTTCCGTATGTCTATCTTCTCTTGGAACGTCCTACTTACTTCAATCTTGGTTCTCCTTGCATTCCCACCACTTGCTGCTGCACTTCTTGGTCTCGAATCAGATCGACTCTTTGGAACGCACATCTTTGATCCGGCAAATGGTGGAGCGATGCTCTGGCAGCACCTCTTCTGGTTCTTTGGTCACCCTGAGGTTTATATCCTCGCTCTTCCATTCTTCGGAATCGCAACTGAAATCTTGCCGGTCTTTAGCCGCAAGCCAATCTTTGGTTACAAGGGTTTGATCGCTGCAACGATTGCTATTTCAGCTCTCTCCGTTGCAGTATGGGCGCACCACATGTTCGCAAGCGGCAAAGTGCTCCTGCCCTTCTTCTCCTTTATGACATTCCTTATCGGCGTACCTACCGGTGTTAAATTCTTCAACTGGATCGGAACAATGTGGCGAGGTCATGTCACCTTCGAAACTCCAATGCTCTGGGTAATGGGCTTCCTCGTAACATTCCTCTTCGGCGGAATTACCGGAATCATCCTTGCCTCACCGCCACTTGATTTCGCAGTTTCTGCTTCCTACTTTGTTGTAGCTCACTTCCACTACGTTCTCTTCGGAACTGTGGTCTTTGCAATGTTTGCTGGCTTCTACTTCTGGTGGCCAAAGTTCACAGGTCGCATGCTCAACGAGCGTCTTGGAAAGATTCACTTCTGGACACTCTTCTTCGGCTTCCACCTAACCTTCCTTATCCAGCACTGGCTCGGCATTAAGGGATTCCCTCGCCGCTATGCGGATTATTTGGCAACTGATGGATTTACCGGAATGAATATGATTTCAACTGTCGGTTCATTCTTGCTCGCTCTCTCGATGATTCCATTCTTTGTCAATGTATGGATTACTCGTAAGTCACCACTGGTCAATGTTGATGATCCTTGGGGCTATGGAGCATCTCTCGAATGGGCTACATCATGTCCACCACCACGCCACAACTTCACATCAATGCCACGTATTCGCTCAGAGCGTCCGGCATTTGATCTGCACCACCCACATATAAAGACAGAAGGTCACTAGTAATGAACGCTAATTGGAAGCTTTTTTCTGGTCTCTCAGTTTTCTACGTCATCATGGCGATTGTCTATTACTACGTTGGTGGAGAAGCTGTAGGAATTACAGGAATGATCCTCGCTGCTTGTTTAGCTGGGATGGTTGGTTTCTATCTCTGGTTTACTCAGAAGCGAATCGGCTTTGCAATTCCTTCAGATAACGATGATGCAGAGATTGCAGATGATGCCGGTGAACTCGGCTTCTACAGTCCACATTCTTGGTGGCCTCTTCCAGTTGCGCTCAGCGCCACATCTATGGGTCTCGGTTTGATTATCGGTTGGTGGCTCACCCTCATCGCGCTAGGTGCACTTATTATCAGCATCATCGGTATGGTGACTGAGTACGAGAAGCCATCACTTTCTGTAGATCATTAAGAAGCGGCTGACTCTTTCATGAGTAAGGTTCGCGCTGAAATATTAAAGGTTGATTATCCGCTCACCGCTGCAGCGCGAATCTCGATTAGCGCTTCAGCAGGGAAGATATTCGAATATCTCGCAGATCCTTACGCTCATGCCTACTTCGATGGCTCAGGAACGGTCAATAAAGCTTTGCGCGCCCCAGAGAGACTTTACCTAGGAGCAAAGTTCGGGATGGGAATGAAAATCTATATTCCCTATCGGATTACAAATACAGTCGTGGCATTTGAAGAGAACAGTCTCATTACTTGGCGCCATATCGGCGGCTGGACCTGGTCATACCAACTTAAGACAGTGGGGGATAACCTCACTGAAGTCACTGAGGTTTTTGATCTCAATCCCGCGCCAGCTCTGGGTAAGTGGTGGGTTCATAGAACAAAGTCGCTGGAGCGCAACGGAAAGTGGATGGCGAAGTCGCTGGTTCTTTTAAAGGCACTTTCTGAGCAGTGAGAAGAGCCATTTCGATTGCTCCTTGGATCTTCATCGTTATATGGAGCTCGGGATTTGTAGTTGCAAAGTACGCTTTCGAATCTGCGGATTCTCTCTACTTCTTAGCAATTAGATTAATTCTTGCAACGCTGATTCTCCTCGCGCTTACCCTTGTTATGAAACAACAAGTGCGAATATCTCGATCAGATTTCTATGCATCTGTTCTCATAGGCCTATCTCTTCATGGCCTCTACTTGGCGGGTGTTTGGTATGCAATCGAACTCCAGGCACCAGCGGGGCTTTCATCCGTAGTAACTAGTCTCCAACCGGTGCTCGTCTCACTCCTTGCAATTAGATTGCTAGGGGAGAAGCTGACAAAGATCCAGGCAATTGGATTAGTACTTGGAATCATTGGAGTCTTTCTCGTTGTGCTTCCTAAACTTAGCGCGAGTGATGGATTTACAGCAGAGTCACTTGCTTTCCTGATTATGGCTTTACTTGGTAGCACTGCGGCAACGCTGCTTCAGAAGAAGATCGGTCATTCAATTCCACTGATGATTGGTACAACCATCCAATTTGGTTCTGCGGCAATTGTCTTACTGCTAGTTTCACTTGCTCTCGGTCGCACTCGCTTTGAATTAACCGCAACCACATTCTGGTCAATGGCTTGGGCGGTGCTCGTCACTTCGATTGCCGCAGTTCTCTTACTTCTCTGGTTGCTCAACAGAGGAACTGCCGCAAAGGTTTCAAGTTTGCTCTATCTCGTACCGCCGATGGCCGTTCTGCAAGCGCTTGTACTGTTTGGAGAAAAGGTTAACGCCCAGGCGATCATCGGAATTGTGATGACCTCGCTGGGCGTTGCCTTAGTTCTGCGAAGTTAACTCGCTCTAACTAGTGATGTCCCTCTAGTTCGCGACGTTCAGTCTCTGTCGCCTTTGGAACAGCAACTGCTGTTGCACGTGAAATTCGATTACGTAGCTTGTTCTTGAGAGCTCCTGGACGTCGAACGCCTGCACCATCATGTTCAGGTAACTCAAGGGGCGCCAATTGTTCGTGGGATGTCAGTAGCCATGCCTTCTCAGCAGAGATTGGCTCGTGTACTTCAACGAATTCACCGCTTGGCATACGTACTAAACGTCCTGTCTCGCGGCCATGCAATACAAGGTCGCGATCTGCACGTTGCAATGAGAGACAGAGTCTCTTGGTAACGATAAATGCGATAGGTGGCAGAACGATAATTGCAATTCTAGAGAACCACATCATCTGATTGATGGTGAGGTGGAAAGTTGTCGCAATAATGTCATTGCCACCGTTAAGAAGCGAGACCAATGTAAAGGTAAGTGCCATTGCACCAATTGCTGTTCTATTCGGTGCATTACGTGGTCGATCTAAGAGATGGTGCTCGCGCTTATCGCCAGTAGCCCAGCTCTCGATAAATGGATAGAGTGCAAGTCCAGTAAACATAATGCCCGGCAAGATTAAGCCTGGGACGAGAATGTTCCACGAGATTGTGTATCCAAAGGCATGTGTTTCAAGTGGCGGTGCCATTCGAACAAGACCATCGAGCCATCCCATATACCAATCGGGTTGCGATCCTGCCGATACTTGGCCTGGCGTATATGGACCATAGAGCCAGACGGGGTTGATCGATGCGACTGCTCCTAAGAATGCGGTGACACCGAAAACGATGAAGAAGAATCCACCAGCTTTAGCCATATAGACAGGCATCAATGGATAGCCAACAACGTTCTTTTCAGTACGACCAGGTCCTGGGAACTGTGTGTGCTTCTGGTACCAGACGAGCATCAAGTGAACTGTGATGAGTGCAAGGAAAATTCCAGGCAAGAGAAGGATATGCACTGTGTAGATGCGAGGAATAAATGCTTCACCAGGGAAGGCTCCACCGAATGCAAAGAAGGCAAGATAGGAACCGATCACAGGTAGCGCCTGAATAATCGCTTCTGCAATTCGAATACCTGTACCTGAGAGAAGATCATCAGGAAGTGAATAACCTAAGAAGCCTTCAACAATTCCAAGGGTAAGAAGTCCTACACCGATAATCCAGTTAAATTCACGTGGCTTACGGAATGCACCTGTGAAATAAACACGCATCAAGTGAACAACGATTCCCACCATAAAGATCAAGGCAGCCCAGTGATGAATTTGGCGCATTAAGAGACCGCCGCGAACCTCAAAGGAGATATCGAGAGTCGAGGCATATGCCGCAGACATCTTGATACCTTGCAATGGTTCGTATGAACCGTCGTAGACAACTTCCTTCATTGAAGGGTCAAACCAGAATGTTAAGAATGTTCCAGATAGTAAGAGAATTACAAATGAGTAGAGACAGATTTCTCCGAGAAGGAATGACCAGTGATCAGGGAAGACCTTTGTGAGGTTCTTCTTCATCCACTTTGCAGCGCCAGTACGGTCATCTACATATCCGGCAACGTTTCCGGCAACTCTTTCACGTGCTGTCATGATGAACGCTCCCAAAAGCTAGGTCCGACTGGTTCGTTAAATGGCGCTCTGGCTACTAGGTAGCCTTCCTCATCCACGGTGATATTTAACTGTGGAAGTGGTCTCGCCGCAGGTCCAAAAATAACCTTGGCAGCACGCGTCACATCGAATGTAGATTGATGGCAAGGGCAGAGCAAATGTTTTGTCTGCTGCTCATAGAGTGCAACGGCGCACCCCATATGTGAGCAAATCTTTGAGAAGGCGATGATTCCTTCGTGTGTCCAAGACAAACGCTCTGCATCGAGGTTGAACTCTTCTGGGCGCAGGCGAATGAGGAGAACAGCATCCTTGGCAATGTCATCTAGATGACGTTCTTTGCCAGCAGGTAATTCGGGAAGGGTTTGTGCAACGGCACCAATTTCGAGATCTTCTGGTCGAATCGGACGATCGCCAGGATCTGTCACAAGGCGTGTGCCTTTCTTCCATGAAGTCTTAGTAAGTTCATTTCCAGGAAGTGGACCAAGGTCGCGAAGTAAGAGAACAGGTGTCAGCGCAGATAATCCAAGTGCAGCTCCAAGTGTTCGCTTTATAAGAGGACGTCGACCGATTCCGGCAGCGGATGCTCCGGCCTTTACTGTCTTAACAAAATCTTCTCTATCTTCATCTTCGGATCTAAATTCATGACGCTGCGCAATTACTTCTTCATCTGGCATAAGAGTCTTTGCCCAGTGGATGAGACCAGCGCCGATACAGAAGAGTGCGATCGCCATTCCCATGCCGAGGCCAAATTGATGCAAGTTTGTTGAACCAAGTACGGGAATAAAGATAAAGACATCGTCTTTAATAAAGATAAATGAATATATGAGAGTGAGAGTTCCAAGGACGGATAGGCCGAAGAGAATCGCAACTTGTCGCTCGGCACGCGCTGCGGCCTTTGGATCTGTATCTGCACTGCGATGAACGTGAGCAGGAAGTCCTGGATCTTTAATTAGATCAATCTCGTTAGACATATATCCCTATCTCGCTTTCATCGCTAACCAGACTGCTACACCAATGAGCAATCCGATTCCTAGTGTCCATACAAGAAGTCCTTCAGTAACGGGGCCGACTCGACCAAGCGCTACGCCACCTAGCTGTGGTTCGGCTTCAACAGATTTAATCCACTTAATCATTGAGAGCTTTTCTTCAGGAGTGATTGTCTTATCGCTGAAGACTGGCATTGATTGTGGCCCTGTAACCATCGCCTCATAGATATGTTTTGGTTCTACACCCATAAGAGTTGGCGCATATTTACCTTGAGTAAGTGCTCCACCTTGGGCGGCAAAGTTATGGCACATCGCGCAGTTAGTTCGGAATAGTTCTCCGCCCTCAGCAACCGATCCATCACGTTCGTAGTTGAGGGATTCGTCAGTTGGAACTTCAGGGCCAGGAGCTAGGGATGCAACATATGTTGCAAGTGCATGTACCTCTTCCGGTGTGTAGACAGGCTTTTTACGCATCGCCTGTGTGCTCATGTCGGCCATAGGCATTCTGCCTGTACCGACCTGGAAATCTACAGATGCGGCACCGACGCCGATAAGTGATGGAGCAATTTCTACGCCTTCTGCATTTAAACCATGGCAAGAGGAGCAACCCTTAAGGAATAACTGCTTACCTTCTTCAATCGTTGCAGAACGATCGGCAACGATTGTGCTCTCGGTGTTAACCGCACTCGCAACTTGAAACGTTGTTCCAATGGTGAAGAGAGCAAAGATCAGAAGAACTGGTCCTGCTGCACGATGTCTGCGTAGGCGCGAGAGACGCTTCACTGTAATCCTTTCAGTCGGGTGGGTAATTATTTAATAAGGTAAATAGCTGAGAAGAGCGCGATCCAAACTACATCCACAAAGTGCCAGTAGTACGAAACAACGATTGCTGTAGTTGCCTGACCTTGAGTAAAGCGACGCGCTTTAGCTACTCGGACAAGTACGATCAAAAATGCAATGAGGCCACCAGTTACGTGCAAACCGTGGAATCCAGTTGAAATATAAAAGACTGAGCTATAAGCAGAAGATGAGAGTGCAACCCCTTCGGCAACTAGATGTGCATATTCGTAGATTTGACCGGCGATAAAGAATGCGCCCATGAGAAATGTCAGAGAGAACCACTCGCGCATTCCCCAAGAAGAAACTTTAAGAAGTGATCCTGTTCTACGCGCTTGATAACGTTCCGCAGCGAAAACGCCGAATTGACAGGTCACAGATGAGAGAACGAGAACAGTTGTATTGAGCGCTGCAAAAGGTATGTTGAGAACTGAAGTGGTTTCGGCCCAAATCTCTGGACCTTGAACAGCGCGAGTTGTGAAGTACATAGCAAAGAGAGCTGCGAAGAACATCAATTCGCTCGAGAGCCAAACAATCGTGCCAACTGCCACCAGGTTGGGGCGAGTAATTTTGTGGTGCGAGCTCACGCTTGTACTTGTCATGGGTGGCATTATTCCCGAAAAGGGGCTCACTAACCTATTTAGAGCCCACGAATGAGCGGCCATTTCCCGCGTAAATAAGGTGAAAAGGGTCACCAAGAAATGAGGTTCGACAGGGCCGCCATCCCGATTAGACTTATCTCCATGTCAGAGAATTCCGAGCTCCGCGAGCGCAAATATTCGATTGTTCTCTACTCTGACGATTCTTCAGTTCGCCAATCAATCATCAGCGCTTTGGGCTCTCGAGTCGCACCCGATATGGCCGAACACGCTATTCATGAATTTGCGACCGGCCCTGCCCTGCGACTCTTTGTCGATTCGAAGAAGCCAGGTTCTGAGACTCCGATTGATCTATTTATCTTGGATGGAGAGACAGTCCCTGAAGGCGGCCTCGGAGTAGCCCGTCAGTTGAAAGATGAAGTTTTCAATTGCCCTCCAGTTCTCGTTATTACTGGGCGAAAGGCTGATGCATGGCTAGCTGCCTGGTCTCGCGCTGAAGCAAATGTTCTCCACCCTGTAGACCCATTTACCTTGGCTCATACAGTCGCCGATCTTCTTCGTGCGCGAACAACCTCGCTCACCGTTCAGTAAGAGAAGACAGTCGAGGCGATGTCCGAAAATTCTCCGTTGTGGAGCGCCTATATCGAGAAGATGAAATCGGGACTTGATCTCGAAGCTGCTGAAATTCAAAGTGTGATGCGTGAGATTTTGTCGGGCTCTGCAAATACTGAAGGAATAAAAGAATTCCTCCTTGTGCTTAAGGCGAAGGGCGAGACAACCGAAGAAGTTGCTGCCCTGGTTGCTGAAATGTATGAACATAGTGCGCCGATAAACATCACAGAGCGCGCGGTAGATACCGTCGGAACCGGTGGCGATGGCGCAAATACGATAAATATTTCAACCACAGCAGCGATTATTACCGCTGCTGCAGGTGCCCGAGTTGTAAAACATGGAAGCCGAGCAGTCTCATCAAAATCTGGAGCCTCAGATTTTCTGGAAGCTCTTGGGGTAGTTCCAGGCCTTGATGGCAAAGGCGTGGAACGCACTGTGCGCGAACTCGGTATTGGTTTCTGTTTCGCACCTGTATTTCATCCATCGATGCGCTTTGCAGCACCAGCACGAAAAGAGCTTGGGGTAGCAACAATCTTTAATATCCTCGGCCCACTTTCTAATCCGGCAAAACCTAAAGCGGCGGCTGTTGGGGTCGCAAATGACCGAATGCATCTCGTCATGGCTCAGGTGCTTGCTGAGAAAGGGTGTGATGGTTTCGTCTTTAGAGGCGATGATGGATTAGATGAAATTACCTTGGCCACAACTACATCTGTCTTATCGATTGGTCGCGCCCAGATTTCCAGTGATCGTATCGATGCTCAAGATTTTGGAATTGATAACGCACCAATTTCGGCTATTGCCGGGGGAGATGCGGCAGAAAATGCACGCATCAGTTTGGCAATTCTTTCAGGTGAGCGCGGCGCACCTCGCGATGCAGTTCTGCTTAATGCCGCGGTGGCTATTGCCGCCTTTGAAGGAGATCTTGAAACTGATATCAAGGTGCGCATAACAGAAGGTCTAAAGCGAGCAGTAACCGCTGTTGATAGTGGAGCTGCATCTACTCTGCTGAAGAAATGGGCTGCTTTGACTCAGGAGATTTCGGCTTCTTAATTCGCTTTCCAAAGTTGAGTAACTCTTCAAGAGTATAGATATCGAGGGAACCTAGCCGCTCAAGCAGTCCATGAAAAACATCGACCGTTGCCCGTGCATCATCAAGGGCGCGATGGTTTGGAGTTGTAGAAGTTCCAAAGAATTCGGCAAGTGTGCCTAGCCTGCAATTGGGAACTTCTTCTCTAGTGAGAACTTTTCGAGCAATGATTGCTGTATCTAGAACAGGATAGTTTGGCCAAGGTAACTTATTTACCGAAGCTGCATATTTGAGAAAAGAGAGATCAAAGGGAGCGTTCTGCGCCACCAATACCGTTGATTGGTAATCACCTAAGAAATCCATCAATGACGGGAAAATTTCGAAAGCTGTAGGAGCGCCCGCGAGCATTTGGTCGGTAATTCCGGTCAGTTCGGTGATGTATGACGGCACGGGGTGTTCAGGATTAACGAAGGAGTTAAATTCCTGAATAACTTCACCAGCCTTGATTTTTACAGCACCAATTTCGGTGATCGCAGCTCCCAAATGGGGAGCACCGCCAGTTGTCTCAAGGTCGATAACAACAAATGTTGTATCGATAAGTTTGCGACCTAAATCCTGAAAGGTTGATTGCCATGTTGAGTCGCCCACGCCGTGAACATTAGATGATTGCTACGACATTGATGAAACGCTAACCTCGCTTACATGGGACTCGACGGTGCACCACTGGAACTAATTCGTGACTGGGAGGCCCCAGGATCAGGTCCAGAGAAACGCGTTGGGGTATTACTCGTACATGGCTTTACTGGTTCGCCAGCTGGCATGCGTCCTTGGGCCGAATATCTCAATAACCTTGGATATACCGTTCGTGTTGCATTGCTTCCCGGACACGGAACAAAAGTGGAAGATCTGAATGTGGTTAAGTGGCAAGAGTGGCCAGCAAAGGTTGAATCCGAGTTAACAATATTGTTGCAGAGTTGCGAGAAGGTTTTCATCTGTGGCCTTTCAATGGGCGGTGGCACAACTCTTAATGTAGCGGCGCGATATTCGAGACAACTTGCTGGAATCATTCTGGTAAATCCGATGATTCACGTGAAATTTGTGCCTCATCAATTAGCTTGGGTAATCTCGCGCTTTCAAAAATTCCGTGATTCCGTCGGTGATGACATCAAGAAACCTGGGGTAACTGAATACGGATATGACCATCTTCCTGCTGTCGGCGTCTACCAACTCTTAAAGATGCTGAGTTACACCCGGAAGAGGTTGCACGATGTAACAGTCCCGGTGCAGTTATTTCATAGCGTTGAGGATCACACTCTGCCAGTGACCAATACCGAGATTATTCTCAAGGAAATCGGATCACGCGAGAAGCAACGAATAGAACTGATCAATAGTTACCACGTCGCAACACTTGATTACGATGCAGAGATAATCTTTGAAAATTCGAGAGTATTTATCGAAGCGCACTCATAACGTTGCCAGCTGCAACAAATTCTCCTGCCGCTACTAGCTCTGGAGAAAGGTAACGATCAGGACCAGGGCCCGGAATGCTCTTACGAAGTGCGCTGATTACTCTGGCAGAGGCAGGGCTCGGTGTCAGCGGTGCGCGAAGTTCGATAGCGCGAGAGGCTGTCACTAATTCGATTGCGATAATGTTCGTTAGATTCGAAACCGCCTTACGCAATTTGCGTGCAGCAGACCAGCCCATAGAGACATGATCTTCTTGCATTGCAGATGAAGGAATTGAATCCACGCTTGCAGGAGAAGCCAATCGCTTATTTTCACTGACAAGGGCGGCCTGTGTGTATTGCGCAATCATGAGACCTGAGTCGACTCCGGGATCGTCGGCAAGAAATGGCGGAAGTCCAGCGCTGCGATTCTTGTCGAGAGCTCTATCGGTTCGGCGTTCTGCAATACTGCCAAGATCTGCCACAGCAATTGCAAGAAAATCGAGAACGTAGGCAACGGGTGCTCCATGGAAGTTTCCATTTGAAGAGATTCGCCCATCTGCAAGAACTACGGGATTATCGATAACGGCGCGAAGTTCGCGCTCTGCAACAATTGCGGCGTAATCGACGGTATCTCGAACTGCACCAGATACTTGTGGCGCACAACGAAGAGAGTATGCATCTTGAACTCGATCATCATTATGAAGATGTGAGGCAACGATTCCTGAACCCTTAAGCGTTTCAAGCATGATGGAAGCTGACTTTGCTTGACCTGGGTGGGCTCTTAGCGGTTCATGAAGCTCAGGAATAAAGACCTTATCCGTTCCGAGCAAACCTTCGACCGACATTGCTGCTACTACATCAGCAGAATCGAGAAGCATGCGCAAATCTTCCAGTGCGAGAATGAGCATGCCGAGCATTCCATCTGTTCCATTGATGAGCGCAAGTCCCTCTTTCTCTGCAAGAAGAACGGGTTCGATTCCTGCATCTTTGAGTAGTTGCGCCACAGGTTTGGCATTTCCATGCGAATCAACTGCTTCTCCTTCGCCCATCAAGACAAGTGCGCAATGCGCAAGGGGAGCGAGATCTCCACTGCAACCTAGTGAACCAAATTCACGTACAAGGGGAGTGATGCCAGCATTAAGAATTGCAGCCATTGTTGTTGCAACAACTGGACGCACACCGGTCTTACCCGAACATAGCGTCTTGAGGCGCAGCGCCATAAGAGCACGCACAACTTCGCGTTCGATGGGTTCGCCAACACCAGCTGCATGAGAGCGAATGAGCGAACGTTGCAATTGCGTACGAAGCTCTTGAGATACATGTCGATTGGCAAGTGCACCAAAGCCGGTTGAGATTCCGTAGACGGGAGTTTCACTCGCTGCGAGTTCTTCAACGTGGTCGCGGGAGCTCTGCATTGCCGCGAGTGATTCCTGTGAAATCCTCACCTTTGCATCGCTGCGAGCAATCGAAACGAGATCTGC
>CAESAG010000002.1_pt1 | contig 21555 bp, 20 predicted proteins | sample 7263621 | NCBI WGS metagenome assembly CAESAG01 (sample SAMEA6814139, study PRJEB35770) | uncultured Candidatus Planktophila sp. | biome: Freshwater; feature: Freshwater reservoir; material: water | place: Czech Republic | collected 2017-06-27 | depth 30m m | reverse complement strand
CTTTTGGGATACCTACGAGCACAATTAACTCCTTAGTCAACGCTGACTATCTAGTTTCGGACGTATCTGATGCTACTCCCCACCTGCATTTATGTGAAAAACTGTCGGTAAGTGCAATAAACTCACTCCCGACGAGGCGGTAGCTCAGTTGGTTAGAGCCCCGAACTCATAATTCGGTCGTCGTCGGTTCGAGCCCGACCCGCCTCACTCATTTAGTAACCTTTGCAGTTCGCGCATGGATGCGCGAAACGATCTTTGCGACTCGGGCTTTGCGTGCCTGAACAATGGCCTTCTGGGCTGCAATTACTGTTTGAACTTTTTCGAAAGTATCAAGCTCCGAAGATGGTGAATTTCGAATTGCTAGCATGACGCTGGTCTTATTCGCATAGTTAGCTTCCAATAATCCAACTTCAATAAGTTGTGCAGAGAAAACCGACTTTTTAGTCTCGGGGTTTGCCAGTCGGTCAATAACCGTCTCTTTCAGCACTTCAGCCTTAATTACATCAAGGGAAAGTTGCTTATCTGGAGTTTTAGCCTGCATAGCTTGCACTGCAAGATTGATACGTTCGAGTGCTCGAGGTGAAGGTATGGAAAAGTCTGCTGACAAATAGCTATTAATGTCTAAGCGTTTATTGTCTTGAATCTCTTGCAACAAGTTTAAGCGTGCTTTTTCAATCGCAGCTTTGCGAGCCGCTTCTCTGGCCGCTGCCGCGGCAGCACCGTCGGCTGAAGTTGATCCTGTGGTGCTCGCCGTTTTTAGATTTGATCCAGAGCTATTTCCGACTGAGTTATGTGCACGTATTTGTAATGTATAAGAAGTGCCCACAGATAATGAAGAAATATTTATTGGTGAAGTTGTTCCTGACGCACTAACCCATGTTGCACCAGAATCAATTGTGTATTGAATCAGGTCAACCGTTTCTCCCCCATCGGATGCGATGGTAAATGCAATTCGAAGTTGTCTTTCTCCACCTGTAAGGGTAGAAATTACTGGAGCATCTGGCGCAGAACTGCAGGATGGAACATCGGGAAGTCCGAGTTCGGTTTCCGGATCCAAACCACTTAGATTTGTTAGACAGGTAATCGAAGGCATATCAAATGACGGGTATCCAGGATTTATTGTTATTGACCGACTCAAGATTCGAACGCTTACAAGTGATGTGGTTCCGCCAAAACTTTGATCATTCAAATCTGTAACAGAACTCGGAATCGTTAAAGTTGTTAACGAGCTCGCATCTAAAAAGGCTGAATCCTGAATGGTAGTCACGGTTCCCGGAATCGTCAGAGTGGCCAAACTGGATAGGCCGTCAAACGAGTGAACCTGGAGAGTGGTTAGTCCCGCCCCAATCGAGAGTGAAGTAACTGAAGTTGCACCCGCAAATGCGTAACTTCCAAGGTCTGTAACGCTGTCGGGAATGGAAATGGTTTGTAATGCGGTGGCTCCGCTAAAAGCATAACTACCGATGCGGGTAAGTGTTGTTGGAAAGTTAACTTTTGTCACAGAAGAATTATTCTTAAATGCATTGTTGTTAATATTCCAAACACCTTCAGGGATAGTAACTTCCCCGGTACATACCGCTGGGCTAAGAACTGATCCTTGAAAAATATCAAATGAACCGCCGGGACAGTCATAATTTCCGTCAACTGCCAAGGTAAACGCACGAATAGAAGTAAAGTAATTTGTTGCTTCAGATTTACTGACATTTGGGATAATAACGGCGGCAGGATCTGGATAATATATTCCAGAAATTCCCGTAGGACTTGTTTCGGTCGAAGATTGAGTGAAGCTAGTTGATCCTAGTCGTGATAGATGAAGTTCGTACAACTCATCCGCGGAAGGTAGATACCAATCTGTTTTTCCACCGCCATGAAAAGCGTGAGCGGCGCCTGCCATATATTTATTTGTGACTGCATCGTATGGACCTTGCTGATCAATAATTGCCATTGTATTTTGGTATCCGGTGCCTACTGAAATGCCCGCCGCACCGGGGTAAGGGACCGCCGTGCTTTGCAAAGAGGCTTTTGACCACAGGGCGATTCCGGTTGCACCAACTCCTCGACCATTTTCCAAATACATGCACATGTCGTCCCCGGTGGGACCACAGTTGAATCCATCTCCAGTTGAGTCAACATAGAAAACAACACCGCCACCAGGGCCTGTATCACCAACAACGCACTCACCGCCCTGGGCACATGTGAGAGTGGTTGCGTTCGCGGCAGAAATGTTCTGTACCGTTGAAAGCACCAATGCGAAGGTAATGACTATGAGTGAAAAGCCTCGTGGCTTGAGTGATGTGAACAAATCTCCCCCTAAAATGAATATCGGAAGAATACTCCTATATAGGAGTATTTCTAGTACATAGGGGTAGTTGAGTCCTATTACCTTCGGGTTCTAGACTGCTCGGGTGCCACCAAAGAAGAAACCAACCCCCGCGCTTGGGCGAAAAAGCGCCTATGTAGCCCGCAACCGGGCCACGATTATTGATGCCGCCCTGGAAGTGGTGGCCGAGAATGGGCTCAATGCCACCATGGACCAGGTGGCTGAGGCATCGGGCATGGCGATGAGCACGCTCTACAAGCACTTTAAAGATAAAGATGAATTGGTATCTACGGTACTTCTCGAGAAGTTCATGGACTGGGAAGTGAAAGCAACGGAAAAGTGCGCAGGCCTGACGGATCCTCTAGAGAAGCTGGTCTTTCCCATGCGGATGTTTGTACGAATTCCTCAGACCCACCCTAGTCAAGCAAAAATTCTCTTATCGCATTTAAGCTTTATGGCGTCCATAATCCCGTTGTTGCAAGCGCAGCTAATTGAACATTTAAAGGAATTAACTAAAGGCAAGTTACTTACTCCGACAGATTCGGTGGCGGCGGCGAAGAATATCCAAGGGATTTTATTATTTTCGGTCGTAAATCAGTTAACCACCCCAAAGTCCACTGTGGCTGAGGCTGATATGGCAATTCGAACTGCTTTATCAATGCTGGGGTTGTCAGATGCTAAAGCTAAGAAATTGACTGAGGCAAGGCTTCCGAACTGATAATTAGGTCGTCGTCGGTTCGAGCCCGACCCGCCTCACTCTTGATTTACTTTGACTGCCTCCAGCCACCGCTATATTAAATCTGTGGGAACGCAATCAGATCTAGATTGGAAAGCTGCAGCCAAGAGAAACTGGCTAGCAATCGGACTGCCTGAATTCCTAGCGAGCATTGGCATTGATTTTGAAAAGTATTTCATCGAAGCGGTCAATAAATCTAACCTGAGCGTCGACCCTTATGACGATGCTACGTGGGAAATCTGGCCACACTCTGAAATACCTAGTGGAGTTCTACATTGTTTCCCAAAAAAGGTCGATGCAAGCGGCGTTAATTGGGAGGAATGGTTCTTAATGGATGGAGAAATCCATCACCATATTCTCTCTAATAAAAAATTTGATGGCGCTACTGGGATTTGGATTCCTCAGCCAGGCGATGCAGATCATCCATTAGCAATTCTTGATTTTTCCTGGCACTACGAAATTTCAGAGAATTTGCAACCGCTTAAATACCTTTAAACTTGAGAGTCTTCTCAACCGCACGGGCGATGACTAAATCCTCCCAGGACATTCCAGAACTCTTAAAGAAGATCGGTCGAGTTCTATCTAACTTAAATCGTCCGCAAACAACATCAGCCATGTCGATCAAGAGATTTTGCTGAAGCGCTCCTTCATTGATAGCCATAATCACATCGCCCGCCTCGCGGAGCGCACTTGCCCGAGTTTCGACAACGACCTGTGCTCGAGCTAGTAGGGCGGAATCAATCTCTCGAACACCTGGTTCGTGAGAGCCAACGGCAATCACAATGACCGAATCTTTAAGCAAACTGGAGTCAAAGAGTGGAGTTTTCGATGTCGTTGCTGCGATAACCAGATCTGCTGATTTGAGAACATCTGTTACCTCAGCAGTATCGACGCCTAGAGTCTGAAGTGTGCAATCAGGAGCAAGACCAAGCTTTACTGAGTCAGGGATCTGCTGATTTGCCTTCTGTACATCTCGAACGATAAATGCGACGCTCGATATCTTGGGGCCTAAAGTAGCAACCTCTGCGAGTGTTTGAATATGCGAGATGGCTTGTGGTCCTGAACCAAAAACAACTATTGAAAGATCGTTTTCAGATAATTCAAGAGCTTGCCTAATCGCAGCTACTGAGACTGCGGGAGTTCGATAAGTCGTGAGCGCAGCGCCATCAAGAATTGAAGATACCGAGAGATTCTCTCTATCGAAGAGTAGATAGATGCCTTGAATACGAGGAGCGTTGAGCTCGGCGTTGTTTGGCGCAATAGTCAGAACCTTTATTCCAGAGCCTTCAGTTGATGAAGCAGGCATAACAAGCATTTCGCCTTTATCAATCGGCAGGATTGAACGAGGTAGATCTACAGAAGGATCTAAACCATTGAGCAGCGCTGTTTCAATCGCTTTAACACCTGCTAAATATGAGAAGGATTGAATAATCTCTTCGGCAGAGATGAACTTTGGATTCATCGCAGCACAAATCCAGGAGTCAAAGGGTCGCGTGGATCAATACTAAAAGTTGATTCTCCCGTTTTGTAAGCCATGCCTGTGACTTGAGGCAAGATCGCTTTCTTTCCATCAACAGTCACAAATTCTCGAGCGACTCCAAGAAACTGGGAATCAACAATTGAGTCATGTTTGAGAACTTCACCAAGCTTCAATTCCTCCTTCTCGACAAGAGTTGCCAAGCGAGCACAAGTACCAGAACCACATGGAGAGCGGTCCACTTCGCCATCTGCAAATATCGTTGCATTTCTCTGGTGTAGAAGCCCATCAGCGCCCCGAGCTAGACCCTCATAAACAATGGTTCCGTAAATCCCACTTAGGCGAGGATCACTCGGGTGCTTTGCATACTCTGATTCATTAAGCGCCCACTTAATTTCACGGCCAATGGCGATAATCTGCGAATAAAACTCGGGAGTTACCGAAAGGGAAATTTGCGAGACATCAAGTTGTGCATAGATTGCTCCACCAAATGAGACATCAACGCTGAGATTTCCAAGTGAAGTTTCAAGGTTGATATCGCTATGCATGTGATAGCTAGCAACATTGATGAAATCAACGCTATGAATTACGGAACCCTCTGTATGCACTCGAGCTGTGACACGTCCTGATGGAACATCGATGACCACATCAGTAGTTCCACTGGGATCAATTGCTACTTTGCCAGATTCAATTGCCCAAACACCTAGCGCAATTGTTCCGTGGCCACATGCTGTCGAGAATCCATCCTTGTGCCAAAAGAGAACTCCAAAATCCGCACCGTCATCATCTGGCGGTGTAATGAAACATCCATACATATCTGCATGCCCACGTGGCTCGAAGCAGAGAAGTTTTCTGAGTCCATCTACCTCTGGATTTGATATCGCGTAGACGCGACGATTTGCAACGCTATCTCCCAAAATCTCCACAGGTGGATGTGCAACGATACGAAATGGTTCGCCGGCCGTGTGGTAATCAACAGTCTCTATCGCAAGCACCAAGGCAACCTTTCAACTGGGGATGACATGTGGGAATCATACGACGGTAGCTCGCTTTGCTTGAGCCCAGAACCTGACCTGCCGGAGTGGGAAAGTTCTCCGTTCACCTCTCGATTACCAGTTATTAACCAAGTTGATACATCCTTGGGATGTGAAAGAGAGCGCTGCGAACTACCAGGATCGTGAATTAACCTGGCTCGACTTTGATACACGCGTTCTCGAACTTACCCAAGACCCCACAATTCCTCTTCTTGAACGTGTTCGATTTATGGCGATCTTCTCATCTAATCTCGATGAGTTCTTTATGGTTCGCGTAGCCTCGATTAAGGCAAAGATTGAACGTGGTGTAACAACTCCAAATAGCGCTGGATTTACTCCGAAAGATCTGCTTCGCATCGTTCTTGAACGCACCCAAGAGTTGGTCAATGTTCAAGCCGAAAGATTTAGAGATGAGATTATTCCGGAACTTCGTGAGCATGGAATTGAATTCGTAAAGATTAATGAGTTGAGTCAGGCAGAACGTGACCAGTTGAAAGAGTATTACAACGAAAGAATTTTTCCAGTCCTTACTCCGCTGGTCGTTGATCCATCGCATCCATTCCCATATATCTCAGGTTTATCACTCAATGTTGGTATCAATATCGAATCTAGCGAAGATCAAGATATTAGCTTCGCACGAGTAAAGGTGCCCTCAAACCTTCCACGATTTATCAGAACTTCGGATACTTCAAAGTTTAGGTTTGTCCTGATTGATGAGCTCATTGCTGAACATCTCTCAGAACTCTTCCCCGGTGTCACCCTCAAAGATCACTTCTTCTTCCGTGTTACACGAAATCAGGATCTCGATCTCGACGAGGATGAGACAGATGACATTCTGGAAAGCATGGAGAAGGAACTCACGCGTCGACGCTTTGGACCTCCTGTGCGACTTGAGGTAGATAAGGTCATTCAGAAGGAAGTTCTCAATGAACTCATGGATGAGCTACAGATTGAACCTATAGACGTTCTCAAATATGACTCACCTCTTGATCTTCGCAGCCTTAATCAGATTGCAGACCTCGATTTTCCGCATTTGAAGTACAAACCATTTCGTAGCGAGACCGCGACAGAGCTTCGTGATGTCGATCCTGAATCTACCGACTCTTTCTTCGCCGCTGTGCGTAAAGGTGAAGTGCTTCTGCATCACCCTTATCAATCATTCACAACATCAGTTGTCCAGTTCCTTGAAAATGCAGCGCGAGATCCCCATGTTCTTGCCATAAAGCAGACTCTCTATAGAACTTCTGGAGATTCACCTATCGTGGAAGCGCTCATTGAGGCAGCGGAGGCAGGTAAGCAAGTCCTTGCTGTTATTGAAATTCGCGCCCGATTCGATGAAATGGCCAATGTTCGCTGGGCCCGAAAGCTCGAAGAAGTAGGCGTGCATGTTGTTTACGGTCTTATGGGCCTTAAGACTCATGCAAAGTTATCGCTCGTTGTTCGCGATGAGGGCGAAATTCTTCGACGTTATTGCCATGTTGGTACAGGTAATTACAATCCAAAGACAGCCCGCTTCTATGATGATCTTGGAATTCTTAGCGCAGATCCAGTTCTTGGAGATGACCTTTCTAGACTCTTTAACGAGCTCTCTGGTTATTCAACAAAGCATGATTACTCACGAATCCTTGTAGCGCCCCACAGTATGCGAAAGAGCTTGATTGGCAAGATTAAGGGTGAGACGCGAAATCATCTCGATGGAAAGCCTGCATGGATTCGCCTCAAGCTAAATTCATTATTGGATGAAGAGATCATCGATTCGCTTTACGAAGCTGCAGATGCCGGGGTAAAGATTGAAATTGTAGTGAGAGGTATCTGTTCTATCCGTCTCAATAACGATGCTCGCCGTGAAAATATCAAGGTGAGATCAATCCTTGGTCGTTTCTTGGAGCACTCTCGAATTTACTACTTTATGAATGGCGGTACTGATGATTACTTCATTGGTAGTGCCGATATGATGCATAGAAATCTTGACCGTCGGGTTGAAGCACTCGTACGAATTGATTCTGAGAAACATAAGGCAAGGCTCAAGGGAATCCTCGATGACTCGGTTTCGGAACAGTATTCATCCTGGCAATTGACTAATGACAATGCCTGGGTTCGCAAGATTTCAGATGTGGAAGGAAAACCTCTCGTTAATTTCCAAGATCACTTCGTAGATCGCCACAACCGCTCGTGATTAGAGCCGCAGGCGCACTTCTGTGGCGCCAGAATTCAGAGCTAAAGATTGAAATCGCACTCATCCATCGCCCACGTTATGACGATTGGTCGCTCCCAAAGGGAAAGATTGAAGAAGGCGAATCTTCACTGCGCTGCGCATTCCGAGAAGTAATCGAAGAGACAGGGATTACACCTCAATTCGGACGCGAGCTAGGAAGCGTCGAATATAAGGAACCTGCGGGGCTTAAACGTGTGAAGTACTGGGCTGCAAAGGCGCTCACTGATGATTTTCTACCGAATGAGGAAGTTGATGAGATCACATGGATCAGCCCAGATGAAGCTCTCGCCCTTGCGACCCATGATTCAGATAGAACAATTATCGAGAATTTTCTTGCACAAGAGCCAAGCACTGACACACTAATTATTCTGCGACATACCAAAGCTCTCGAGCGAGGCGATTGGGATGACGAAGATTCGAAGCGAACCTTGGATGAACGAGGTTTAGCTCAATCTGAGCTACTTATCCAACACCTAGAGCCATTTGGCATCGGCGAAATCTACAGTTCTAACTACATTCGGTGTGTACAAACCGTTACACCCTTGGCGCAATCACGAGGATTGAAAATTACAGAGATTCCAAACCTCAATGAAGAGACCTTTAATTTAGACCCAGAGCGGGCAATTTCTTTTGCGAATGCAGTGAAGCAAGATGAGAAGAATATTCTGATTTGTAGCCATAACCCTGTCATTCCAACGATGCTACGAGGGATTCTCAATACCAAGTTGAAGAATAAGGATTTGATTAAGCTAGAACCAGGCGATGCTTGGATTGTTCATCGTGTCCGCGGAGAAATCGTAGGGCTCGATTTTCTGGCAATCTCTTAGCGTTCAATCCAATCAAGGCGATGAAGGACTATTCCTTCGCGTAGCGCCCATGGGCAGATTCGGATCTCTTCTAACTCCAAAGTGCGCATCAACTGCCTTGCCGCCATTGCACCAGCAACAATCTGCGGCGCACGTTCTGCCGATACTGATTGCAACTCTCTTCTACCTTTAATATCGAGCTTCTGCAGAGTCGGAACAATTTCATCGAGTGCATCCAGGGTCAGGTGCGGTCCCGTCTTTGGATAATTTGAATTGGCAATCTTGGCAAGAGTTCTAAAAGTCTTACTTGTTCCGGTTGCTGTTTTCTTCTCAAAAGTTGAGAGAGATTGCGCTAAAGGCGCAATTGCATCCTCAAGAAATTCTTCTAGTGATTCAAGTGATTTGGATGTAAAAGGATCTCCTTTTAGATATTTGCGAGTAAGCCTGCCTGCACCGAGTTGCATTGAACTCTTGAAGGTTGGGTTCTCTTCGGCGCCACGTGCAATTTCAAGTGATCCGCCGCCAATATCGAGCACAAGCAAATCTCCCGCCGACCAACCAAGCCATCTGCGAGCTGCTAAAAATGTAAAGCGCGCCTCTTCTTCACCACTGAGAACTTGCAAATCTATTCCACATTCACGGTTAACGTGCTCAATAACTTCATTGGAGTTAACAGCTTCGCGGATTGCAGAAGTTGCAAAGGCGAGCAACTCATCAATATTTAAATGAGATGCATCTTTGAGGTTTCCCTGGATTGCCTCGGTTATCTTGCTTATCCCAAGATCTGTAATGGCACCAGAATCATCAAGATACTCGGTAAGGCGTATGACAGATTTATGTGAAGAGTTCGGAATTGGTGGACCACCAAGGTGGCCATCGATGACCTGGAGATGGATGGTGTTTGAGCCAACATCAAGAACACCTAATCGCATTCTCGAAGTTTAACTAGATATGCGAAAGAGGGTCGTTATGACGCGAAAGTTCCGGTAACTAAGAAGTAGATACGACGGGAAACTGAAACGGCGTGATCGGCAAAACGCTCGTAGTAGCGTCCAAGAAGCGTGAGATCGATTGCAGATTCGACTCCGTGGGTCCAAGTCGCATTTGTAATTGAACCTAGAAGTTGACGATGCAACTTATCCATCTCATCATCATCTCTTTCAACCTGCAGCGCCATCTCGGTATCACGAGTATCGATAACAACGGCAATCTTGCGCGAAATATTCTCAGCAACGGTGCCCATGTGATGGACCAAATCTTTAAGTTCAGCTGGAACCGCAGCAGCTGGGTGGCGTAGTCGAGTGATCTTTGCGATGTGGTGGGCTAGATCTCCCATGCGCTCGAGGTCAGCGCTCATACGAAGTGCTGTCACAAGTGCGCGAAGATCTGTAGCAACCGGTTGCTGGCGAGCAATAATGTCGATGATATGTGAATCGAGATCGTGCTGATATGAATCGACCTTCTCATCCTCAGAGATAACTTCTTCAGCCAACTTAAGGTCCAAATCAATCAGCGCATGCGTTGCTTTGTGAATTGAACTTGAGACCATATTTGAGAGATCTACAAGCGACTGAGATACGCCATCGAGCTCTTCTTGAAAGACTGAACGAATGAGTGCCATATGCGGAATTTAGGCGCAAACTATGAATAAAGCAATGCGCGTTGGTTAACGGAAGGTTAACTGTCCATCTTCCCCGTTAGGCTTGCCCCATGAGGTTCGGTCGTGAAGAAAAGAAAGAGTCCACCGAAATCTCGCCCGTATTTTTCAATGTGCTTTCGCAGTTAGATCAAGATGCCCTATTAGTGGCTCCCGGTGAAGTTGTTCGATTCTCAACTGAAGGAATCGAGACTCTTAATCTCTTAAAAGATAACAGAATTACTAGTCCTGAACTTGTAGCGTTAATTCGAGTTGTACGTCGCACGCAGCAAACGCATACGGGCAAGATTGAAATTCCACGTGGACCAATTGGTGAAGGATTACGCGAGTTAACGGTACGTGCGATTTATCTCGCTGATATTGATAACATCGTCGTACTTCTCAGCGATGAGAGCGAGGCAGAACGTGTTCACGAAGTTCGTCGTGATTTTGTGGCGAATATTTCCCATGAACTTAAGACACCCATTGGCGCTTTATCTCTCTTGAGCGAAGCTGTCTTATCGGCATCAGATGATCCCGCATCAGTTGTGAAGTTTGCTTCACGTATGCAACTTGAGGCGAAGAGACTTACAGATTTAGTGCAAGAGATTATCAATCTTTCGAGATTACAGGATTCAGATCCACTTCAGATTGCAACTGAGAATGTAGTCCTTGAACTCATCAATGAAGCAGTCGATCTCGTCAAAACTACATCCGAAGCAAAAGGAATCTCGGTTTCGATCTCCAGTATTCCGGACGTGGTCGTGTTGGGCGATGGCGATCAACTGATTATGGCAATTCATAATTTGCTGGAGAATGCCATCAATTACTCACCCAAAAATACAAATGTCTCAATTTCAGCTTCGGTTGCTGATGAGATTATTGAGATTGTCATTACGGATCAAGGAATCGGTATTCCAGAAGGTGAACTTGATCGAATTTTCGAACGTTTCTATCGAGTTGATCCAGCTCGCTCACGCGAGACGGGTGGCACAGGACTTGGTCTATCTATCGTGAAGCATGTTGCTTCAAAGCACGGCGGCGAGATTAAAGTGTGGAGCTCACCCAATGTTGGTTCTTCTTTCGCACTTCGTTTACCGATTTACATACCTAATGGAGGCATCTGATTGTGACAAAGATACTGATAGTCGAAGATGAATCTTCTTTCTCAGAGGCGATCTCATTCCTGCTAGGTAAAGAAGGATTCGAGACAGATGTTGCAGAGAACGGGCGCACAGCACTCGAGCTCTTTAAAGCTAGTGCATATGACTTAGTTCTACTCGATCTCATGATCCCTGAAATCTCTGGAATCGATGTCTGTCGTGCAATCAGAACTACTTCAATGGTGCCAATCATTATGTTAACAGCGAAGGATTCTGAAGTAGATAAGGTTGTTGGACTCGAACTTGGAGCTGATGACTATGTAACTAAGCCATATTCATCGAGAGAGCTAGTTGCACGAATTAAGGCTGTACTTCGACGTGGAACTCCCGAAAGCGCGGATGCTGACTCTAACTCTGCAATTCAAGTTGCTGGACATATTCGCATGGATGTAGAGCGTCACCAGGTAACAGTTAATGGAGTCCTCATTAATTTGCCGCTGAAAGAGTTTGAATTACTTGAATTTCTGATGCGAAACGAAGGAAGAGTTCTTACTCGCGGGCAGCTCATTGATCGAGTTTGGGGTGGCGATTACTACGGTGATACCAAAACTCTCGATGTTCATATCAAACGACTGCGCTCAAAGATTGAAGAAGACCCAGCCAATCCTCAGTTAATTCAGACTATTCGTGGTTTGGGTTATAAATTCGAGGCGTAGACTCTTTACATGAAGTCGCAAAAAGTATGGAGTTCAAAGGATGCGGCACGTTGCATCGTTACTCCAAGCGATCTCGATCATAAATATTCTCGTGGTGTCTTAGGCGTCATCACAGGTTCTGCGCAATATCCCGGAGCTGCTGTCCTTACAACATCAGCAGCCCTTGCTACAGGCCTTGGAATGGCGCGCTTCCATAGCTCATCAGGGCTAGCGCATTTAGTTCTACACCAATCCCCTGAAGCAGTTGTTCAACCGGGACCAGTAACTGCGTGGCTCGCGGGTTCGGGAATTCACCATAAGAAGTACAGCGACTTCACTACTTTTCTGCGCCACCGATGGTTTGTGCTGTTAAAGCGACAGACGGTGCCAACAATTCTCGACGCAGGTGCGCTGCATCTTGCAGGAAAACTTGAGCAACCCACTTTGATTACACCCCATGCAGGCGAGCTTTCACGCTTATTTTCAGAACGTGGCATCACCGTAAGCGCTGAAGTTATCGAATCAGATCCAATAACCTGGGCAAAGAAATGTTCTGAACAATTCAATGTCACAGTTCTACTCAAAGGCTCAAAAACCGTTGTGGCACAAGGAGATCTCGTGATTTCTCTACCCACTGCAACGCCATACCTTGCAACCGCTGGAACCGGCGATGTGTTGGCAGGAATTCTCGGAGCACTTGTCGCAACTAATTACATTGAAATTCTTAATTCGAAAGAACGATTGGCGCATGTTGCTGCAACAGGTGCTCTAATTCACAATCAAGCTGCGTTACTTGCATCACGTGGTGCACCAATATCTGCATCGCAAATAACATCTCATATTCAAGAAGTGATTCGCAAATTACTAAAATAGTTTTGTAGGGGTACCCCCATTTGTAAAACAACTTGTTAGACCTACCCTTTCGTATGCTTTCAAAGGCAGCGCAAACTTCTCGTGTTCTGCTTATCAATGATGATTCTTTTGAATTAGCAACGATGGCCGCTTCTCTGCGCCTTCACAGTGTCAATATTGTTGGCGAAGCTTCGAATATGTTGATTGCTGAAAATCTTTATCGTTCGCTACAACCAGAAGCAGTTCTTATCGACCTGCAATTCTCCGGCGAAGAAGCGATTGGACTTTTGCAGAGATTGCGTAAAGTTGATCCCACTCTCGGAATAGTAATTACGACTTCATGTCCAGATTTAAGGCTCTTTGGGCTCCTTGAGAGGAACATTCCTAAGGGAAGCAAATTGATTTTGAAGCGCAGCATCTCTGACCTTTCAGTAATTACCTACGCTCTCAATGAGTCAATTACTTCGGCAAAAGAGGGAGCGCCGATGAAATGGATTAATCTTCATAAACTTATTCCCGAGGAATCCTTCGTCACCATTTTGACTGGTCTAACAGATATTCAGATTGAAACTCTCAGGCTTGTAGCGCAGGGACTCAGTAATTCAGAGATTGCTAAGGTGCGATATGTTTCAGAGAAATCGGTTGAGCAGATCGTGGCGAGAATCGCACAACATCTATCTATTGCACCTGATCGACGAAGAAATCTCAGGGTTGCACTTGCTGGCGAGTACTACAAATGGCTAGGCGCGCCTCGACACTGATCTAATTGCTGTAAAGTCGGCGCATGTCTTCAACGCTCACGCTCGCAAAAATTAGAGTTCGCTGGAATGAGCTGTTGGATCTTGTAGAAAAGCGTGATCGTGTTGTCTGGATTGCCTACTTTGATGCCCGCCTAGAGTCTTTTGAAAATGGCAGACTCACTCTCGATTTCAGTGACAGCAATAAGCTCGCAACCGGCCATGATTATCAAGAAGCGCGCCTGCGCCATAGATCTTTGCTGCAGAGCGCCTTCTTCGACATCTTTAATGAGTCAGTAGTAATTGTCGAAAAATGAGCTCTCGATTTAGAATTTCACAGCTGGCTCCGATAATTGCCTTCGTCTTCTTCATAAGCACTTTTCAGGTCGCGCCCGCCAAAGCAGTGGATCTCAAGATTTCTGGACCAGCGGGAAAGATCCACGGCGCTGATATAAGCAGATGGCAACATCCCAACGATAAGCCGATCAACTTTAAGAAGATGCGAAAAGCTGGGCTCGACTTTGTCATGATTAAGGCATCCGATACACGCGATGATTCCGATCGAATGGCTGTCAAATATCTTAAGCAAGATCGGACAGGGGCACAAGAAGCAGGAATCCATACTGGCTTCTATCACTATGCACTTCTTCCAAATGTAACCACCAAGGCAGCAATTGAACGTGATGCACGTGCTCAAGCACAGAAAGTAATTTGGCGAATTGGATCAATCGGTGGATTTAACGAACTTGATCTTCCTTACGCTCTCGATTTAGAAAATAACTGTGTGCAGTACTCCTCATCAAATAGCTGTATTAAGACGGCAAAGAGATCACATGCAACGCTCTGGACTAAAACTTTCCTAAGTTACATCAAGGAGAAAACTGGGCGCACACCACTTATCTACTCGTCTCCCCACTTTCTGGAGAATGCACTGAAGCGCGATAAGGAGTTGTCAAAGTATCCGCTCTGGATAGCTCAGTACGCAATTGATCCTGCAAAGCCTGGCGCTAAGCCGAATGTGAAGGTAGGTGGGTGCTTCGTGCACTCATGGACAACCGCGCAATGTTCTGCCAATTGGACTGTCTGGCAGTACACATCATGTGGAATCGCACCTAAGTACGGAGTTCCCGGATCCAGGCTCGATCTCAATATCTTTAGTGGTGGAATTGAAAAGTTCCAGAGCTTACTCACCGGAACCTGGGTTCCTGATCCGCATGATGAAATGCCCATCGGTGAAACATCAACAATAACTATCACATCCGTTTCGGCAAGTACGACAAATAAGAAGGTCGTCATTTCGGTGGATGTAACACGCCCTGATAGTTCAGCGGTTGTCACCGGCTCAGTTCAATTTAGATTTGCTCCCTCAAACCTAGATGCACCAGTAATTACTCAACTTGTTAGCCGCGAAACAAGTGGCCGATGGAAGATAGCTGTCGCTGGAATTCCTGCTGGCTCATGGCTGGGCAACGTTGAATTTAAAGATGCATCTGGGACGCATAGCGACATCTTTGCTCCGATTGCATTTACCGTCGAGCAAGGCCCTACGCCAACACCAAAACCTACGAAAAAGCCTGCGCCGAAGCCTGTCTTTGATAGTTGCCGCAATCAGATTAAGAATTAATCTCTGATAAGTACCGCTCTGGCGATAGAGTACGACCATCATGGATGAGATTCTTGAACTTACTGCTGGTGTAATTCGTACAAGCCGCACCATGAATGATGGACGCACAATTCGTTACTACGACACCGGCGGCCAGAGCAGAAATGTTAAAGATCTTCGTCCAGCAGAAGAGCAGCCAGAAATCGGCGAACTCCGCCTTGACCCGTTGGTTAATGAATGGGTTGCAATGGCTGCCCACCGCCAAGGACGAATCTTCCTGCCACCAAAAGAACTCTGCCCGCTCTGCCCAACCTCTGGCGATTTACTTACCGAAATTCCTGAAAATGATTTTGAAGTAGTTGTCTTTGATAATCGCTCCCCTTCACTTAAACCACCTAGCGGAGATTTTGCTCTTCCTGATCTGGTCGGTTCAGATACAGATGAAGGTGTTGCAGCCGGTAAGTGTGAAGTTATCTGTTTTACCGCAGATCATGGCGGGGCATTTAAATCACTCTCGCCTCAACGCGTGCGCACCCTTCTTGAAGCATGGCGCGATCGAACCCGCGAACTCTCGCAAGAACCATATATCGAACATATCGCTCCCTTTGAAAATCGCGGAGAAGAAATCGGTGTAACTCTTGCCCATCCTCACGGACAGATTTATGCATATTCCTATCTTCCGCCCCGTGTAACAAAGATGCTTGAAGTTGCCAAGGCGCACCATAAAAAGACTGGTCGAGTCCTCTTTGATGATGTTCTTGCTCGCGAACTTCGCGATGGTGACCGAGTGATCGCTAAGAATGAGCACTGGGTGGCATTTACACCTTATGCATCGCGTTATCCATTTGAGATTCATGTTGCACCACTCCAACCAGTCGCAGACCTTGCACAACTTGCACCCGCTGCGTGCGATTCATTCCCATCCTTAGCAATCGAAGTCATGCAGCGTTTAGATGGAGTCTTTGGAATCGATATGGCTTACATTGCAGCGTGGCATCAGGCACCAGTACGCCAGGGTCGCGATCTACTTAGGCTTCATTGGCAAATTACCAGCGTGCGACGCGCACCTGGAAAGTTAAAGTACCTTGCAGGATCTGAATCTGCGATGGGCGCATTTATTATGGATATGAAACCTGAGCAATCAGCGCAGCAGTTGAAAGATGTGAAGCTTTAATTTTATGTCCTCTATTTCTCATGAATTCCAAACCCTATTTGGCCATCTGCCAGAAGTAACTTCTGAGGCACCTGGTCGAGTTAATTTGATAGGCGAACACATCGATTACAGCGAAGGTTTCGTGCTTCCTTTTGCTATCGCCAACCGCACCCACGCCGCGATATCTCGTAGTTCAGATGGCTTAGTCCGAGTCTCTTCTCATCAACGTAGAAATAACATCTTCTCGATCTCAATTTCAGATGTAAAACCTGGAAGTAAAGGTGATTGGGAGAAGTACGTACTCGGTGTCATCTGGTCACTTGGCATTACTGAGGGACTCAATATTCTCGTTGATGGAAATGTTCCAGCAGGTGCGGGCCTATCATCATCAGCATCTCTAGAATGCGCAGTTGCCGTTGGACTCAATACCCTGCTCAACCTTGGCTTAAGCGATAAAGAGTTGGCACGCGCTACTCAACGAGCTGAAAATGAATATGTAGGCATGCCATGCGGAATCATGGATCAATCTGTTTCAATCATGGGTAAGGCCGGCTCTGCACTTCTGCTCGACTGTCGCGATCTATCGACTGAATCAATTCCCTTTAGCGTTGCTGATGCAGGCCTAGAACTTCTCATTATCGATACCCAAGCTCATCATGCACTTGTGGATGGCGGATATGCTGAACGACGCGCATCGTGCGAATCAGCAGCGGTAAAGCTTGGCGTTAAGTCAATGCGCGAATTGACGATGGAGCATTTGATCGCTGAGAAAGATACATTGAGTGAAGTTGAGTTTATTCGCGCCCGTCACGCAGTCTCTGAGATTTCACGAGTGCTTGCAACGGTTGAATCGCTTAAAGGCGGAGACTTTGAAGAAGTTGGCGCCCTCATTAATCAATCACATAATTCTCTGCGCGATGATTACGCAGTCTCTTGCCCCGAACTTGATCTTGCAGTGGAGGCAGCTCGCAGTGCAGGAGCCTTGGGCTCACGCATGGTGGGTGGTGGATTTGGTGGCAGCGCAATTGCACTTCTTCGAGTTAAAGATGTTGATAAAGCTCGCACGGCAATTGCTGAAGCATTTACGCAAAGAGGATTTAAGAAGCCACGCTTCTTTACATCACTTCCTAGCGCAGGCGCTAGCGCTTGGCTTACTACAAAGCTTCTATAGAGAGAACGCTTACTCCACCGATTGAATTAAGGATTTCAACAAGATCATCGGTATTAGTTCCAGGTACGGCAACTGTGATTTCATCAAAGCCGATTCCATCTTCAGTCTTCATCACCTGAAGTTCTCGAATGTCAGCACCCGCAGAACCAATCGCAGATGCAAGCATGCCCAATGAACCTGGGCGATCCGGAAGAGAGACCTGCAATTTGTAGAGTGCCATGGCGCAAATGTACTGGGTTAGAGCGAAGGAGCGGAACCGAGCGTGACCTTGAAAGTCTTTGAGCCACCGGTAGGCAGATCAACAAGTACGTTGACGACCGTTCCGGGTACGTAGGAACGAATTCTTACGATTGCAGCTTCAGTATTTACCGTCTTTACTCCATCAATACTGCGGATAACTGAGTTGACTGGAATACCTGCCTTGCTCGCACCTTCATTGGCGCTAATCTGAATGATCTTTGCACCAATGCCGGTGTAAGAATTATCGAATACGACGCCAAGGACTGGCCGTGTTGATTTTCCTGTAGTGATAATTTCATCAATGACGCGCTTGGCTTCATTGATCGGAATTGAGAAGCCGAGTCCGATGCTTCCTGATGCAGAACCTGATGAAAGTGTTGCAATTGCAGAGTTAACTCCGATGAGTCGTCCCAATGAATCAACAAGTGCTCCGCCAGAGTTTCCTGGGTTAATTGCAGCATCAGTTTGAATTGCATTTACATAAGATTGTGCTTCGGTTGTTCCGGTTGAAACTGGTCTATTTAGCGCTGAAACGATTCCGCTCGTAACGGTACTTGCTAGCCCGAGAGGTGAGCCAATAGCTAGAACTGGATCTCCAACGCTGACCTTTGATGAATCTCCTAAAGAAATCTTGGGAAGGTTTCCAATTTGAATTTCAAGGACTGCTAGGTCATAACCTGGATCGCGACCAACAATCTTTGCTGTGTATTGGTCGCCATTGGTGAGTTCTACTTTGATGGTTCCTGATTTAGCGGCAGATTCGATGACGTGATTATTTGTGATCACATAGCTAGATGTTGAAGAAGTCTTATAAATGGAACCTGAACCTGTTCCACTACCTGCGGCCGCCGTGACTGAGATTGAAACAACTGAAGGTGTTACCAAGGAAGAAATCGCCTTTGTATTCATGGCGCTTCCACCAATCTCAACTAACGTTCTTGTTGCAGAACAAGTTCCGTTAGGAGAAAGAAATAGAGCCTGGGTCTTATTGTCGGCACATGCTTTTACAACGCTTGTATTTTGCGTAGTGGCTGCCGTTGCGAATGAGCCAGCTGCTACAGCGCCAGCGATAAATGCCCCAATGACCTTTTTGTTTTTCATAGAGTTAATAATTCCCTGTCTTCCTGAGATTCTCCTGTATTGCCCTTGAGAGGTTAATTAGACTTCTACGACCCAACCACCACTCACCTTGACTGAAACCTTGGCAAGTGGAGTTTCCGCAGGCCCGTTTGTCACGGCTCCATTAGCAAATGGATCAAATTGAGCGCCATGACATGGGCAGACCAATTTTTTGCTTGCACTCTTGTAGGCGACGGTACATCCCTGGTGTGTGCAGATTGCAGAGTATGCAAAGACTCCGGTCTTCGTTCTAAAGAGAACAGAAGGCACTCCTTGAGAAGAGTGAATAAAGTTAAAGCTCTTTCCCGCGGGAAGTTTTGTCAGCTTCACTATTTTCTTACCGGGGGTGCCAGCGCTCTTGAGAGTCGTTGATGATGCAACGCTCCGACCTGCAAGAGATGCAACTACTGCAAGTCCTGCAACAATTGATGTCCTGATGACGTTTCGTCGCTGAAAATTAGTTGAAGGCATTCTCTTATTTCCAATCATAAGTAGCAGGTAGGTTAACCATAAGATCGCATAAGCGGTATCACTAGCTAAAAAGTATGGGGAGATATTAAAGGTTCCCGAGAGCCATAGCCCCACAGACATTAGAAATCCACTGAAAGCTGCAGTAGCTGGTGCGACATAGAGAAGAGTTGCGATTCCTATTGCAAACTCTGACAGAATAATAAAGGCGCCGACTTCTGTTGAATGTTCCACGAGTCGTTGGAGCAGAGAAGAAATCGGTGAATCCGTTGCATATGCAGCAAGAGTGTTGCCGATAAAAGTTGGCTTACCTCTGGTGAGAAATCCTGAATCGCTGGCCTTGTCCCACCCTGCATAAATCCATGTGAGGGATAGAAATATGCGAAGTAATTTCTCAGCCCGGCTCTGGCCACGCCAGGAATTACCAGCGGTCCGAGGGATACTGCGAAGGGCGTTCACGGATAGAGAATAACCGTGAAGGGAAGAAATGGCTCCCTGACTTGGATTCGAACCAAGAACCTGTCGATTAACAGTCGACTGCTCTGCCGTTGAGCTATCAGGGAATGCAAGTGCAGACTCTACCGCAGTGGCTAACTGAGGCCAAAATTAAGCGAAAAAGGTTGCTAAAGAGAGCCGATAGAGAGTTCGTGCAATCCGCGCTTTTGAGTCTCCAGGGCGACGAGTTCTCCGAAGGCTGCGTTGTACTGCTCTTCATTTTCAAGGGGATTAAGTCGTTGCAAACTCGATTTGAGATCTGCAATTTTTCGGCTGACCAATACTTCACGAAGTCTTGCGACAATACTTGAAACATACTTCTCTGAAACTGCGCCATCGGTGCGAACCGGTTCAACAGAGAGCTCAGTAAATAACTGCTTCATGCGATCATCAGTGACTTTTTCTAGTGCAAGTGGTTCTGTTCCAAAAGAATCAATAACACGGCGAAGCTCACGGTATGCAGGGTGGGTAAAGGCATCTTCTTCAATTGTTGCCCATCCAAATACAAGTCCAGACATCTGCAGCTTTGCCTTAAGTACTTCGCGTTCCAGCATAAGAGTGGGCTCGGTTGGATTTGGGCGCCAGGCATCATCAGATGATAGAACTTCTGCTTGAGGTTGGTTCTGTGTAACTTTCTTCAGCGCCGCATTGACAGCTGCTGTAACAACTTCGGTCTCTGTGCCGAGCCAACCAGAAAGTGACTTGATGTATTCGGGACGAAGAGATTTATCGCGAATTGCTGCAACAAGAGGCGCTGCGGTATTGAGCGCATTGACGCGACCTTCTGCTGTAGCCAAATTATGTTTCTTGAGTTCAGTCTTAATTGCGAATTCAAAGAGTGGAACGCGCTTTGCAATCAAATCCTTGAGCGCGAGGTCGCCCTTATGTTGACGCAGATCGCATGGATCGAGGCCATCTGGTTCAACGGCAACGAATGTCTGGGTAACAAACTTCTGATCATCACCAAATGCCTTCATGGCAGCCTTCTGTCCTGCAGCATCACCATCGAATGTAAAGATTACTTCTCCGCGGAATGCATCAGCATCCATCAGTAATCTACGAATGATTCGGATATGGTCATCGCCAAATGCAGTGCCGCATGTTGCAACTGCCGTCGTTATCCCAGCTAGATGACATGCCATCACATCTGTATAGCCTTCGACAACAACTACTTGGCGACTCTTTGCAATCTCTTTCTTCGCCATATCAAGGCCATATAGGACTTGGCTCTTCTTATAGATTGGAGTCTCAGATGTATTTAAATATTTGGGACCTTGATCTTCTTCATCACTGGCAAGCTTTCGTGCGCCAAATCCAACGATGTCGCCAGAGATATCTTTAATCGGCCACATCACGCGATTGCGGAATTTATCAATGGGTCCGCGTTCGCCCATCTTTGATAGACCAGCTTCTTCAAGTTCTTCAATGGTAAATCCAGCTGCGCGAAGATGTTTAGTTAATCCATCCCAACCATTAGGTGCATAACCAACGCCGAATAAGTCGCAGGCCGCTTTATCAAATCCACGTTTTGTTAAGAGATCGCGACCGTGAGCTGCATCGGGTGATGTATTGAGCAAATCTTGAAAGAATTTAGCTGCAGCTAAATTGGCCGCATAGAGGCGAGAGCGCTGCGATGTTGGCTGAGTTGGGCCACCCTCTTCATAACGAAGGGTGTAGCCAATCTGTGATGCAAGG
>CAESAG010000001.1_pt1 | contig 24762 bp, 26 predicted proteins | sample 7263621 | NCBI WGS metagenome assembly CAESAG01 (sample SAMEA6814139, study PRJEB35770) | uncultured Candidatus Planktophila sp. | biome: Freshwater; feature: Freshwater reservoir; material: water | place: Czech Republic | collected 2017-06-27 | depth 30m m | reverse complement strand
CTGGCTCACCGCTGCCTAGCGTGAGTGTGATTCTTCCTGTCCTCAATGAAGAGCTTCATCTTGAATCAGCAGTTCTATCAATTCTCTCTCAGGATTATCGCGGAGCCTTTGATGTCATATTGGCAATCGGTCCATCTCGCGATCGCACGCTAGAAATTGCAAAGAATCTTTCACAATCAGATGCACGGGTTGTGATTGTCGAAAGTCCAACTGGACGTACTGCTGCAGGTTTAAATCTCGCACTTAAAAGATCAAACAGTCCTGTTGTTGTTCGCGTTGATGGGCATGCCCAGATTCCTCAAAATTACATCTCACTCGTCGTGGAAATATTAAATGCGACAGGCGCAGTCAATGTTGGTGGAGTAATGGCGGCAGTCGGTAAGAGTCGATTTGAGAAAGCTGTTGCAGGCGCAATGCGAAGTCCATTTGGGGTAGGTGCCTCACGTTTTCATACAGGAGGCGTCGCGGGTGAAGTAGATACCGTTTATCTCGGAGCATTTCGCCGCGAAGCCTTGCTTGCCATAGGTGGCTTTGATGAGAGATTCACTCGCGCCCAAGATTGGGAACTTAATTTCCGTCTCAGAGAAAATGGCGGAACTGTCTATTTTGATCCGCGCTTACAAGTCATCTATCGCCCTCGACCTAACCTGCGCGCACTTGCAAAACAATATTTTGAATATGGACGATGGCGTCGTGTTGTTTCGCGCAGACATCCCGGAACAATCAACTACCGATATCTAGCTCCACCGGTAGCGCTTGTCGGATTTACGCTTTCGATTCTATTGGGAGCACTTGTTCATCCACTCATTTTCATTCCAGCTGCAATCTATGCGCTCTTCACTGTAATTGCTTCGGTCAAAATCTCTCAATCAATTCGTGAGCTCGCAATTCTATTCTTGGTAATTCCAACGATGCATTTTACTTGGGGAGCAGGTTTCTTAACTTCGCCCAAATCGCTTGTGCCAAAGGAATAAAGTGAAAACTATGAAGGTAGCAAGAGTTCTCATCGCACTTGCACTTGTACTTACTAACTCTCCAAGTTCAGCTCAAGCAGAAGCTCCAGCCAGTTTCTCATTTACTGGATCTGGATATGGTCATGGCGTTGGCATGAGTCAGATCGGAGCCAAAGCGAGAGCTCTTGCTGGAGAAAGCGCAACTGCAATTCTTAATTACTACTATAAAGATGTCGTTATTTCACCTGTCGTCGATTCTCAAACTATCCGTGTCAATATTGGCAAGACCTTGAAAGAGTTTTCAGTCGTGGGTACGAATGCAACTACCTCAATACAAGTCTTTAACGGTGATTTACCACTTAACACTCCAGCGACTCCTGTTTTAACATTTGGACCTAAGCAGAGAGCTAGCTTTCTCCTTTCAGAAAAAAATGTGAATGTTGGAACAATAAAGAGCAAGGCCTTAACCATTCGCTGGTTCGGGCCCAACGCCATAGTCTCGGTTACCCAGGCAGGCATCACTGATCGATATAAGTATGGTCAGATTCAAGTAAAAATCGTTAAAGGGCTAATCGAAGTAACAACTTCATTATCACTCCATGATGAATATCTCTGGGGCATCAGCGAGGTTCCATCTAACTGGCCAGCGGCAGTTCTTGAAGCGCAAGCAATTGCAGCGCGCTCGTATGCGCTCTCAAAAATCGGAGCAATCAAAACTTCCTGTGATTGCCATGTTTACTCACATATTGCAGATCAAAACTTCGTAGGTTTCTCTAAAGAGGCTGAACCGAAGATCGGCAAATTCTGGAAAGCTGCGGTAACCCGCACAAATATTGATACCTTCACAAGCCTGGCAATTCTAAATAAAGGCAGACCGATTCAGGCCTATTACTCATCCTCATCTGGCGGAGCAACACAAACAACTCTCGATGCATGGGGTACAGCGACGGCATACACCCAATCAGTCCCAGATCTTGCGAGTATTGATCCAAAGAACAACCCACGTTTTGCAAAGTGGAACGCATCAGCGGAGCAGGCTCTAGTTGCAACTGCATTCTTGCTGCCCGACATCATTACTCTTGAAATTATGTCTCGCAATACAGCGGGAGCCGTTACCTATATAAAGGGAACGTCAAGTAATGGATCTACAAAGTTATTACGTGGGGATACCTTTAGAAGTCGAGTAAAGATTCCTTCACCGTACTTCACTCTTGTAAATTAAGGTGAATTAATTAGCGTGAAGAACTGAGTTCAATCCGCCCCAAGTGCCAGTGCGCATCACAACTTCGAGGCCGCCTGTAAGAGAGTTACGACGGAATAGAAGATTATGGGCACCTGATAGTGAACCCGCCTTAACAACTTCTCCGTCAGGTAGCGTCACCTTCGCGGCTGCAGTTATATATGTACCTGCCTCAATCACGCAGTTATCTCCAAGTGAAATCCCTAAACCAGAGTTAGCCCCTAAAAGACACTTCTGGCCAACAGAGATAATCTCTTTTCCACCACCAGAGAGGGTTCCCATGATTGAAGCTCCACCACCAACATCGGTTCCATCACCCACAACAACGCCTGCTGATATACGTCCCTCAACCATGGATGTGCCGAGAGTTCCGGCATTGAAGTTGATAAAGCCTTCATGCATCACTGTTGTGCCTGATGATAGATAAGCGCCAAGGCGAACGCGATCTGCATCTGCAATACGAACTCCAGATGGAATTACATAATCAACCATTCGTGGGAACTTATCTACGGCAAATACTGTGACGTGTCCAAATTGAGCTTTTAATCGGGCGCGTGTTACTTCAAATCCTTCAACAGCGCATGGTCCGGCCGATGTCCACACAACATTTGTAAGTAATCCAAAAATCCCATCTAAAGATTGCCCATGAGGCTTAACTAAACGATGTGAGAGAAGGTGAAGTCGAAGGTATGCATCTTTTGCATCTTTTGGCGCAACGGTTAGATCAATTTCAAGAGAGACAATCTCTCTCGTCACTTCGCGGATTGCATCTTTGCCGACCATCGCAACAAGTGATTGATCTGGAGCCCCGGTGAGAGCGCCTAGTGCAGGTGCTGGAAACCAGACATCAAGAACTGTCGAACCAGATAGCGTTGCGATTCCATGGCCATGAGCTAAAGAAGACATGTTCTAAGCCTAACCCCTATTCTGTGCCACATGCGCATCGCGGTATTTTGCTCCTCATCCCCATCGATAGATTCGAAATATATTGATCTGGCCTATGAACTAGGAGCCGGTATCGCCGAGAGCGGCGCCGACTTGGTCTCAGGTGGCGGCCATATTTCAGCGATGGGTGCGATATCTCGCGGAGCTCGCAGCAGAAAAGGTAGAACTATCGGTGTCATTCCACAGAAGTTGGTAGATATTGAATTCGCCGATCACGATAGCGATGAGTTAATTATTGTCGATTCAATGCGTACCCGAAAAGCGAAGATTGAGGATCTATCAGATGCCTTTATTACGCTGCCGGGAGGGCTTGGAACTCTCGAAGAGCTCTTCGAAATATGGGTTGGTAGATATTTAAAGTTTCACGATAAGCCTGTGATTATTCTCGATCCATTTGGAATCTACCAGCCATTGCATCTTCTCGTAGAGCATCTCGAAGATGAGAAATTTGTTAAGCCAGGCATGAGAGATTTACTTCACTGGACAACAACGGTTGATGAAGCAATTTCGATTGCTCATGGGAGAAAGTAAATTGCCTAGCAATACTCTTGCAATATCCCTTCGAATTAACGCCTCTCGTAAACTTGTCTGGGAGAAAATTGCAGATTGGCAGTCGCAAGGCGAGTGGATGTTGCAAACTAAAGTGTGGGTCACTTCAGATCAAGTCTCTGGAGTCGGCACATCAATTGCTGCATTTACCGGACCACTTCATAAGTTTTATCCTCGCTTAAAATCACCAGGCTTACTTGATCTCATGACTGTGACACATTGGGAAGAACCAACTCGTTGCGATGTTGTGCATGTTGGAAAGATTCTCAAAGGCACCGGCTCTTTTCGTCTGTCAGAAGAAGTTAGCGGCGGTACGCGTTTTGATTGGTCAGAGACCATTGAAGCTCCGCGGGTACTCTTTATGCTCATCGCTCCATTTCTCTACGCTGGGGTGCGCATCTCACTGCACCGATTCGCCCGCTCATTCTCCTAGCCATAATTTTTCTTCTACCCAGAGTTTTTCTACTAGGCCCAATTCGCGAGTAATCTAGGCCTATGAGCAACCCCAAGACTCTGGCGCAGTTGCTCGCCTCGCTCCCCGAAGAAGAGCGCATCATCCTCACACTCCACTACCTGCGCTCCAAGAGCGCTTCAGAAATTGCGCAATTACTGGGGGTCCCCGAAAAATCAGTACGGGTTGTGATCGAGAGCGGAAAGAAGCGATTGACCGCCTTTTTAGGCATATAAATCCTTCGATTTCACCTCGGGCTGATTCTGCGAGATACTTCTCCCTGCAGTTGAGAATCTTCGGCAAGTTCGAATCGACGTAGTAACAAGGAGTCCCCACCATGGCAGCTATGAAACCCCGTACTGGTGATGGACCAATGGAAGTCACAAAGGAAGCGCGCTCGCTCGTAATGCGCATCCCACTCGAGGGTGGTGGCCGACTCGTCGTCGAACTCAATCCTCAGGAAGCAAATAACCTCAGCGCAGCCCTTGAAGCCGCTGTAGCACTCATTAAAAAGTAGAGCGGATTTAGAAATTCTTCGCGCCGTTGCTCCAGAAGTTGAATCAATAATTGGAGCAGATGCTTTAGCACTTGGGTTTTCAAAAGACTCTGAAGGATCAATTACCTTTCAGGGGAGCAAGAAGTTACTGACCTCAATCCAAAATTTCTTTGAAATTAATCTTGTTGATGAAGTTTCATTCTTCGCGCCATCGGGCAAAGCTGGCGAGCTCTTCGAAATTCCAGTTTTACACGATCAAGCAGATGTCGAACGAATCTATCTTGTAGGTCTTGGCGATGAATCACTAACCGCGTATCGCGCCGCAGGAGCTGCCATCGGTCGTAAAGTCCGCGGTAAAGCGATAGAAGTAATCTCATTCTGCGCAGAGAGTAAATCGCAGATAAAGGCTCATGCAGTATCAGCACTGCTTGGTGCTTACGTCTGGAATTTAAAGAGTGAGAAAACTGCAGAGATTCCATCCATAGTAATTGCTACGAAAGATCTTGAGTCAGTAAAGCTAGCATCGACAATTTCAGAAGCGCTCTACACGGCTCGCGATTTGATTCATACCCCATCAAATATAAAGAATCCAAAGTGGATGGCAGATGAAGCAAAGAAGTTGGCAGATGAAAAAGGCCTGGCAATTAAAGTCTTATCCGGTAAAGAGCTCGCACTATTTGGCGGCTTGCGGGCTGTCGGTAATTCATCACCAAATCCAGGACCGCGTTTTATTGAACTTTCATACTTACCGCGCTTGAAGGCTAGTGCAGCAGCAGCGCTTCCTCATATAGTGATAGTCGGTAAAGGAATTACTTTTGATACTGGAGGAGTCTCTCTCAAACGCCCTTATGAGTTTATGACTGCGATGAAGAGTGATATGGCAGGAGCTGCAGCAGCTCTTGCAACAATTGGCGCACTTCCCGAACTTAATCCAATGGTGCGCGTCACCGTGCTCATGATGTGCGCAGAGAATGCGCTATCCGGAACATCGCAACGTCCATCTGATGTCATTACTCAATACGGCGGAACAACAGTCGAAATCATCAACACTGATGCTGAGGGTCGATTGGTACTTGCCGATGGCCTGGCATATGCGGTGGAGAACCTAGATCCTGATTACTTAATTGATATCGCCACATTAACCGGATCTGCAACCCTTGGCCTCGGCAGACAACATGCTGCGATTTACTCTCGTGACGATAAGTTGGCACAACAATTTGTGGCGCTAGGCGAGTCAAGTGGTGAACGTGTCTGGCAGATGCCACTAGTAGATGATTACGCTGATTCACTTGAGAGCGATATCGCAGATTTGAATCATGCAGCAGATAAGGGCGATTACTCGGCAGGTTCTGTTACAGCAGCTCTCTACCTCGAGCACTTTGTAGGAGATTCTCGATGGGTGCACCTTGATATCGCAGGTACAGGTCGAAGCGAGACCGATTCTGGAGAAAATGTGAAAGGCGGCACCGGTTTCGGGGTGCGTTTATTCCTTGATTGGATATTGTCTCTCTCATGAATATAGATCCTCACAATTACTCAGAGACCTTTATCGCTGAGGATTCTGTAAAGAGCGCTGCACGTGCGCGTGGTTTAGAAAATGGAGTGACAGACGTTTCGCAGGGAACAGGCGCATACTTGAGGCAGCTTGCTCATCAAATTAAGGCACAATCTGTAGTTGAAATCGGAACAGGTTCAGGTGTTGGCGCACTCTGGTTGCTTGAGGGGATGCTTTCAAGCGGAACGCTGACCTCAATCGATGACGAGATGGAACATTCTTCAATTGCAAAGATTGCGCTCTTAGAAGCTGATATTGCACAACCAAGATATCGCCTGATAACCAATTCAGTAATGGATGTAATGACCAAGCTCACCGATCGTGCTTACGATCTTGTGATATTTCGTCACAACCCCGAGGATTTAAGTTTTGCAATTTCAGAAGCTCATAGAATCTTGAGAAGCGGCGGAGTCTTTGTTATTGATAACTTCTTCGGCGGCGGAAAAGTTCCGGATCCTGCACAGCGCGATCCAAAAACTGTCGCACTTCGCGAAGCAGGAAAGTCAATCAAGGGCGATACAGATTCTTGGGTAACATCCTTAGTACCAATAGGCGATGGATTGTTACTCGCTACGAAGCTGTAACATAGTTGGAAAATAGGAGATCTACTTGTGAGCTACTTTAATTCTGGACCTTGGTGGAACGCCCCAAGTTCACGAGGATTAGGAAGATCAATCTCTCTGAAATCTGCAATTGCACTCGCTCTTCTTGTGGGAATTATCGCCGGAATTTTCGGAGCTTCTTCAACGGGCACTCTCTTTGGCCGAGATATAAAGTTAATCAAGTCAACATCAAATATTGAAAGACCCGTTGGATCTGTTGCAGAGATTGCCCAGCGCGTACTTCCATCCGTTGTCTCTATTGAAGCTATCTCCAATGATGGTGGGTCAACCGGGTCAGGTTTTGTTATTGATAGTTCTGGTTACATTCTTACAAATAACCATGTCATCGCAGAATCTGTCATTAGCGGTGGGGCTATATCGGTACGACTCAATGATGGTTCTAAGTACCCGGCAAAAGTGATTGGCCGCGACAGTTCTTACGACCTTGCGGTGTTGAAAATCAGAGGCGCTTCCCTGAAAGCTCTCCAATTTGGAGATAGCGAAAAAGTTGCAGTGGGCGATTCGGTAATTGCAATCGGTTCACCTCTTGGGCTCACAGGAACAGTAACTCTTGGAATCATTAGCGCAAAGAATCGCGCAGTCACAGCGGGCGAATCTGAATCAGAGAATTCCTTTATCAATGCACTTCAGACCGATGCAGCAATAAATCCCGGAAACTCTGGCGGTCCGCTCGTTGATTCCACTGGTGCAGTTATCGGAGTCAACTCTGCTATTGCATCTCTGGGATCTTCACGTAACTCCCAGACAGGATCAATCGGACTCGGTTTTGCAATTCCGATTAACCAGGCGCGTAAGACTGCCGAGCAGTTGATTAAGAATGGAAAAGCGACCTATCCAGTTATCGGTGTATCTGTAGATATGAATTATTCTGGTAACGGTGCAATGATTGCTAAGACTTCAGATGCGATAGTAAAAAATGGTCCTGCCGCGAAAGCAGGTCTACGTTCAGGTGACATCATTACAAAGTTTGATGAAAGAACAATCTCTTCCGCAGAAGAGCTCATTGTTGCAATTCGCTCAAAGAGCGTCGGTGATAAAGTCAAAATTGTATATAAGCGCAATGAAGCAATGATGGATACAACTCTCACTCTTACTGCATCCGATTAACAGGGTAGGCTAACGGTATGTTCTTCGACTTTGGTCCCGGCGAGATAATTGGCCTTGCCGTACTGGCCATGATTCTCTTAGGGCCAGATAAGTTGCCTACATTTGCAGTCGATGCAGCCCGCTTCCTCAAGAAGGTACGCACATTTGCATCTAATGCGACCAACGAACTTAAAGAGAATCTTGGGCCAGGATTTGAAGATCTAGAACCGTCTGACCTCAATCCGAAGACATTTATTAAGAAGCAAATCGCCAATGCAATGGATGAAGATAGCTCTCCTTCGAAGATGAAGGCTCGCGCAAAGATTGACCCGGATCTCCTATGACAACTTTAGATTTACTCAATGATGCACTCGCAACTGTTCAAGATCCCGAACTCCACCGCGCACTTCCCGAACTGGGAATGGTTAAGTCAGCTACCCTCAATGGAGAAATTGCCGAGCTAGAGATTCTTCTTACTATCTCTGGTTGCCCGATGAAAGATCGTTTAACGAACGATATCGAGAAGGCCGTGCTTGCAGTTCCCGGAATATCGCAAGTGCGCATTGAGTTTGGCGTAATGGATGAAGCCCAGCGAGCAGGTATTAAGAAACTTCTCCGCAATGGTCGCGAAAGCTTTATCTCATTTGCTCAAGCAGATTCACTTACTCGCGTCATTGGAGTTGCATCAGGTAAAGGTGGTGTTGGAAAGTCCTCGCTGACCGCCAACCTTGCAGTGGCATCTGCTCAAAAGGGCCTGCGAGTCGGAATTCTTGATGCAGATGTTTATGGCCATTCAATTCCACGTCTTATGGGACTCATTGGCCAACGCCCAACAGCAATAGACCAGATGTTTATCCCTCTTGAGTCCTATGGAGTAAAAACAGTTTCAATGGAGATGTTCAAGCCTGAACGCGAAGATGCAATTGCATATCGTGGACCGCTACTGCATCGAGTTCTAGAGCAACTTCTCTCCGATGCATATTGGGGTGATTTGGATTTGCTCTATATCGATTTACCTCCAGGTACAGGAGATCTTGCAATCTCACTAGGCCAGTTAGTACCAACATCTGAAATTGTTGTTGTGACTACGCCACAAGTTGCTGCTGCGGAAGTTGCGGAACGTGCCGGACGTATAGCTCACCAAATCCATCAACGAGTTATTGGCGTAATTGAAAATATGTCTGCTTACCCATGTGGAAAATGTGGCGAACTCACTTCGCTATTTGGTGAAGGTGGCGGGGAAGAAACTTCTAAACGATTATCTCAACTTATTGGTGGGGATGTCCCACTTCTTGGGAAGATCCCATTTAGCCCAGAACTTCGCGAAGGTGGAGATTCAGGGGCACCCGTTGTAATTGCAAATCCAGAGAGCGCCAGCGCTAAGGCAATTCAAGAAGTTGTTACTAGATTAATTGTTCGTGAAAAATCTTTACTTGGCGTCAGACTCGGGCTTGCGTAATTCTTCAACAATTTCTTTAGCAAAATCTCCGAGTTCGTTGCGAAGGTAATCGCGAGTCGCTACATCACCAAGTGAAATTCGAAGGCTCGCTAATTCGCGAGTTAGATACTCAGTATCTGCGATGCTGCGAGCATTCTGCGCACGATCTTCATTGAGAGTAATTCGATCGCGATCTGCCTGACGGTTCTGGGCGAGCAAGATAAGTGGCGCTGCATAAGATGCTTGTAGCGAGAGAATGAGCGTTAAGAAGATAAATGGATACTTATCAAAGCGCACGCTGGCAGGAGCCAAGGTATTCCAAATAACCCAACTTAAAACAAATACAGTCATATAAACCAAGAAGCGGGCAGTTCCTAAGAAACGAGCGAATCTCTCAGAGAGGCGACCAAATGCTTCTGGGTCGTAATTAGCGCGCAGAGAGCGACGTGTCTCGCGAGGGGTATCTAATCCGTAATTGCGTGCCATCTCTACACCTCCTCTGGTGAATCTGGAGAGTTTACAAAACTCGTATCAATGCTCTCGAGGGCTGCAGTAGTAGTAGCCGAATCGCGGTGATCATGGCGCCAGTTCTCAGGCAACAAGTGATCGAGTACGTCATCGACTGTCACTGCTCCGAGTAGTCGGTCATTGGCATCAATAACTGGCAGGGAGAGCAAGTTGTAGCTGGCTAAGTATGACGAAACAGCATGCAGCGATGCATCGGGATTAACCCCTTGCGTGTTGGTATCAACTATTGAGCCAAGCAGCGTTGCTGGTGGTTCGCGAAGCAAACGTTGGTAGTGAACCATTCCGATAAAGCGCCCAGTTGGGGTTTCAAGGGGCTGACGTGCGATGAAGATTTGTGAAGCAAGGGCCGGAGAGATTTCACTCTGTCGCACGGCGGCAAGAGCATCAGCAACTGTGTAATCGGCAGACATAATGATTGGTTCGGTCGTCATCATTCCACCAGCTGAATAATCTTCATATGTCATCAATCGAAGAACATCCTCAGCATCATCAGGATCCATCAAATTGATGAGCTCTTGGGCGCGCTCCTCGCCGATTTCGCGGAGCAAATCTGCCGCATCATCAGGATCCATCTCTTCAAGTACATCAGCTGCACGTTCTCCTTCAAGTTCGGCAAGGAGAGCTACGCGCTCGGATTCATCCATCTCTTCAAGTACATCAGCAAGACGTTCATCGTTTAGTGCGCGGGCAACTTCAACGCGACGCTTAGGTGCAAGATCTTGCAGAACGGTTGCAAGGTCTGCGGCACGAAGATTTCCAATAGTTGAGAGAAGATTGGTGACGCCTTGATTAGTTTCATGGTGCGCAAATCCGGTTACTTCTTCCCATGCAACTGTAGATGTTGCTCCTTTTCGGCGAAGTCCTCTGCCCTTGCGCATGATGTGTACTTTAGTAATCAGCCAATCACCAGTGCGATTTTGTTCCATCCCCATATCTTCTACAAGAACTTGTTCATTGCCATCAATCAGAGAGATTGTGCGATCCAAGAGATCGCCAAGAACCATCATCTCGCCGGTGCGAGTTTCAAAGCGACGCATATTCAGTAAGCCCGTGATTACAACTGCACCAGATTCGATTGAAGTAACTCGAGTGATTGGTACAAAGACGCGACGACGAAGAGGTACTTCGACAACAAGCCCCAGAACTCTTGGTGATTGATTGTTAGAACGCAGGGTCGCGACAGCATCGCGCACCTTGCCTACTGGATCACCATTTGGGTCAAAGACAGCTGTTCCGGCTAGACGCGCGAGAAATATACGGTTGAAGTTATTTCCGCTCATGGGATAAGAGTATCGGGTGCCCTATCGACTAGGTTTGCCATATGAATTCAGGCATTCACAATCATTCAAAGCTACCGGCTAGACCGGACCTTATTCGCCTGATTATTGGAATTTTCGGTATTGGGTCATCGGGTCCGCTGATTGCACTCAGCACAATGCCGGTGCCCACCCTGATCTTCTGGAGAAACCTTGGGGGATCTCTCGTCACGCTTCCTTTTGCGCTTCGACATAAATTAAATCGCACGGGTGCGCGCTGGGCGATCTTGGCAGGAGTTGTTCTTGCAATTCACTTTGTTTCGTTCTTTCTTTCTATGCGACTAACGAGTGTTACAGCTGGAACTGCAATAGTTGCGACTCAGCCAATCTTTGCCGCTTTTTTTGTGAAGTTGACTGGAGGCCATATTCCTAAAAAGGCATGGCTTGGAATGCTTATCAGTTTCTCTGGTGTTCTTCTCGTAACAGGTATCGATCTTCAATTAGATCGCAAATCATTTCTTGGCGATCTGGCGGCATTGGTTTCGGGAGCACTTGCAGCGGCATATATGTTGATTGGATCCCGTGCTCAACAACACTTAGAAACTACTTCATATACGACAATCTGTTATTTCGTCTGTGCGATGACGGCTCTACCAATGGCTCTCTTTGCTGGATATGAAATATTCAACTTTGAAGCAAAGGAGTGGTGGATTCTCCTTGGATTAATTCTCGGAGCTCAAATATTGGGCCACACTATGTTTAATCTAACCCTGAAGCGAGTATCACCAGCAGTTGTATCAATGATCGTCTTCTTTGAAGTCCCCGTAGCAGCGCTAGTATCTCTTATCTTCAAAATTGGTAAAGAGCCAACTCTTTCAATTATTCCAGGTGTTATCCTCATCCTCACAGGTTGCATTCTTGTAGTGCTAAGAACGAAAGAAGCTTCATGATTGATTTGCATACACACTCAACATGTAGTGACGGAACCGATTCACCATTTACTCTCGTCAAGAAAGCGCTCTCTACTGGCGTGACGACGTTGGGCCTAACCGACCATGACACCATTGCGGGCTGGTCTGAGGCAATCACTGCAGTAGCACCTCAGATTGAACTGGTGCTCGGTGCCGAAATTTCATGTCTTACTCCAGACGGAATCAGCGTCCATATGCTCGGACTCTTATTTGATGGCGAACATAAAGAGATGCAGCAGATGTTGGAAGATTCGAGAGATACGAGAATTCCCAGAATGCGGAAGATGATTGAACTGTTGAGAGCAGATGGCATCAACATCACTATCGAAGATGTACAGCGCACGACGCCACCTGGCGCAACTTTAGGTAGACCGCATCTGGCAGACGCCCTGGTAGCAAATGGAGTAGTTAAGAGTCGTGATGAAGCTTTTGTGGATCTTCTCCATAATGAATCTAAATACTATGTAACTCACGCTGCGCCAACTCCCGAAGATGCAATTTCAATGATTCGGAGCGCAGGGGGAGTAGCTGTTATTGCTCACCCATTTGCTTCACGTAGAGGAGAAATTCTCGATGCATCCACCTTTGCAGGCATGGTGGCTGCAGGGCTCAATGGAATTGAAGTAGCGCATCGCGATCAAAGCCCAGATGAACAGCGAGCTTTAATCGCAATTGCAACTGAGTTAAATCTTGCCATAACTGGCGCAAGTGATTATCACGGAACAGGAAAACTTAATTCCATGGCAGAAAACACAACACATCCGGCACAATGGGAAGCCTTAGAGGCACAAGCCGATGCGCGAAGGGTTATACGTAAATGAATACAATCAATGCAGTCACCTTTGCGACTCAAGCTTTCGTAACTTTATTTGTCATCATGGATCCACCAGGTGCGACACCAATTTTTCTCGGACTTGTAGGGGATAAGTCACCTAAGGAACGCATCAGATTAGCGTGGCAGGCAGCAGGCGTCTCACTCTTTGTTATTGCCAGTTTTGCAATATTTGGCCAATTCATTCTCGATTACATGCACGTCTCTATAGAAGCACTCCAAGCAGCAGGCGGATTACTTCTCCTCTACGTTTCACTGCAATTACTTACCGGAACTTCTAAAGGTGGCGCGGATCAGAAGAGTTCAAATATCGGAATGGTTCCACTTGGAACTCCATTGCTTGCAGGGCCAGGAGCAATTGTTGCCACCATGATCTATGTGCAGAAAGCCGATACCAATTCTCAGATCCTTGGGCTTGCGGTGGCGATTCTTGCGGTACATATCATTATCGGGATTGTTCTGATGGCTTCCACAAAAATTATCAGTGTTATTAAGGATGCGGGAGTAACACTTCTAGCGAGCATTGCGGGGCTATTGCTTGCAGCTATTGCCGTTCAGATGTTGGCAAATGCAATCAAAGCATTTGCAGCTAATTAATCAGCGATTCGCTTAGTGCGTGTGCGCTCACGCTTTACACGTGGCTCAGCTGATTTAGTTGGAGCCTTCTCAGCAGGAGCCTTCTTTTCTTGCGCAGGGCGAGCCTTCTTCAAAGTTCCCTGTGATCCTGCAGGAATATTGAGCATCTCATAGAGGTGCTCTGATGATGAATAAGTCTCAACTGGCTCAGGTAAACCTAATTTGAGCGCAGTATCAATCATCTTCCAGCGAGCCATATCGTCCCAGTCGACAAAGGTGACTGCAATGCCATCTGCACCAGCACGAGCAGTACGACCAATTCGGTGCACATAGGTCTTATCGTCTTCGGGACACTGATAATTAATGACGTGGGTAATTCCATCGATATCGATTCCACGGGCAGCAACATCTGTGGCAATCAAGACATCTGATTTTCCAGCTTTAAAATCATTGAGAGCTTTCTCGCGAGCAGATTGCCCTAAATCTCCATGAATAGTTGCAGCTTTAAATCCGCGTTCGACTAACTCATCTGAAGTTTTCTGTGCAGTTCTCTTTGTGCGGCAGAAGACAATTGTCGGTCCGCGACCATCAGCCTGCAAGATTCGCGCAAGCATCTCGATCTTATCCATTGCATGCGCACGGATAACATGTTGCTTGATACGAGAAACAACAGCGCCCTCATCCTCATTATCTTGAGTACGGATATGCACTGGCTGATTCATGAAGCGGCGGGCAAGAGCGATGATGTCGCCAGGCATAGTCGCTGAGAAGAGCATGGTTTGCTGACGTGCAGGAGTGCTAGTAAAAATCTTTTCTACATCCGGCAGGAAGCCGAGGTCGAGCATCTCATCTGCTTCATCGAGAACAACGCGTGAGACATTCTTAAGTTTCAGCTGTCCTTGACGATAAAGATCGAGCAATCGTCCTGGCGTTCCAACGACAATTTCGACTCCGCCTTGTAGCGCTTCGATTTGTGGTTCAAAGGCGCGACCACCATAAACGGCAAGCGTGCGGATACCTCTGTTGAAAGATAGTTCTTCAATATCTTTAGTTACCTGAACACAGAGTTCGCGGGTGGGAACAACGATGAGAACTTGTGGGTCTCCTTGATTGGCAAGTGTTGGCCAATCCGAATCATTAGGGGCGATCACTCGCTCAATTACTGGAATACCGAAAGCTAAAGTCTTACCTGTACCGGTCTTTGCCTGGCCAATGACATCGCCATCTGCAAGCGCAATTGGCATGACCATCTCTTGAATAGGAAATGGTGATGTAAATCCGTGCTCATTGAGAGCATCAATTGTCTCTTTACGAAGAGGTAGATCTGCGAAGGTAAGCGACACTTAGTTGGCACCGAAACCGACACGGCGTTCGGTTGGTAGCCCGATCTCTACATATCCAATTTTCTCTGCAGGGACGATAACTTCGTGGCCACGTACATCGGTGAGAATTAGGGGAGATGATGAAGATAACGCCACAGTTACTGCAGCTCGGATTTCTTCTGGAGCCAGAGGGCACTCGAAGGAGAGTTCGCTATTCACGTGTGTGATGGAGATGCGAACGTGTGATGCCTTATCTGATTTCTTTGAGCTCATAGCCCTATCTTAGAGTCAGAGTTCAGTACGGGGAAATCCAGAGATTCCTCGCCACATGAGGTTCTCAACAAGTTCAATTGCTTGCGTGCGAGAGAGCTTTCCATCTCTTTCAAGCCAATGACGAGCTGTGACCTGAACATAACCAATAAGACCGACACCAAGCATCATCGCTTCTTCACGAGGAAGTCCAGTGTCATTAGAGATAACTCCACTCACTGCCGCCGCACAGTCATATGTCATTCGATTGAGGCGCTCGCGAACTTGTGGTTCAACGCTCATATCGCTCTCAAAGAGGAGACGGAAAGCTTCACCTTCATTTTCAATAAAGTTGAAGTAGGCATCGATTGTGACGTGAACGCGTTGTTGGTTATCGGGAGTTGAAGAGATTGCCTTTTGAATTTCGTAGACCAAAGAATCGATATGAAGATCAAGAACTGCAAGATAGAGATCAAGTTTTGATGGAAAGTGCTGATAGAGAACGGGTTTGCTCACGTTGGCACGATCTGCAATTTCATCCATCGCTGCAGAGTGATAGCCAGCAGCTGTAAAAACTTCTAGCGCTGCAGAGAGCAATAAGGCTCGTCTCTCATCACGAGGTAGGCGCGATTTATCTGAACGCGAACCGTTTGCAGGTGCAGTATCTGTACTCATTGTGCGCATCGTACAGAATTGGCGGGCAAACGGACAGTACGGCAGAATTGCAGTATGAAGACTCCTCCGCTCGTTACTCCGGGTCCAGCGCTCACAGTCGATGAAGTACGTCGCTACAGTCGCCATCTGATCATCCCTGATGTTGCAATGGCAGGGCAGCAGCGAATGATGAATGCAAAGGTGCTCTGTGTAGGAGCAGGTGGTCTAGGTTCGCCAGCTCTCATGTATTTGGCCGCGGCCGGTATTGGAACTCTCGGAATAGTTGAATTCGATACCGTCGATGAATCGAATTTGCAGCGCCAGATTATTCATGGCCAATCAGATATCGGTAAGAGCAAGGCGCAGAGCGCCAAAGAGAAGATTTCAGAAATCAATCCATACGTCAAAGTTATTACTCATGAAACCCGTTTAGATAACTCGAATGTGATGGAAATTTTTGCCCAGTACGACATCATTGTCGACGGTACAGATAATTTCGCTACACGTTATCTTGTAAACGATGCATGCGTGCTTCTCAAGAAGCCATATGTATGGGGTTCTATCTACCGCTTCGATGGACAGGCCAGCGTCTTCTGGGCCGAGTACGGTCCGTGCTACCGATGCCTCTATCCAGAGCCACCACCTCCCGGAATGGTTCCAAGTTGCGCTGAAGGCGGAGTCCTTGGAGTTCTCTGCGCAACAATTGGATCAATTCAAACAACAGAGGCGATCAAAGTTCTTACAGGTATCGGCGAACCACTTGTTGGCTCACTGATGGTCTACGACGCACTCGATATGACCTTTAGAAAAATCAAGGTTCGCAAAGATCCGAACTGCCCAATCTGTAGTGAGAAACCAAAGCAGACTGCGCTCCTTCCCGATTACGAAGCATTCTGTGGAGTTCTCTCTGATGCAGCGCAAGAGGCGAGCACCGGCTCAACAATCACGGTGCAGGAACTCAAATCAAAGATTGATGGGCACGAGGATTACTACCTCATCGATGTTCGCGAGCCAAGTGAATTCGAGATTGTTCGCATCCCAACTTCGCATCTCATTCCGAAGCAAGGATTTATTGATGGAAGCGTTCTATCAACTCTTCCTCAAGATAAACCAATCATCCTTCACTGCAAGAGTGGTGTCAGATCTGCAGAGTGCCTTGCAATCCTCAAGAGCGCAGGCTTTGCTGATGCTTCACATGTATCTGGCGGAGTCGTTGCTTGGGCGAAGCAGATCGATACATCGCTACCGGTTTATTAATGCTGCACAGTTATAAGGGATATCGCATGCTGCTTGTGCATGCACATCCAGATGATGAGACCATCAATAATGGTTCCACCATGGCGATGTATGCATCGCTAGGTGCATCTGTCACTCTCATAACATGTACTCGTGGCGAGGAAGGCGAAGTACTAATTGAAGACCTCGCACACCTTGCTGCGGATAAAGAAGATTCATTGGGCGAGCATCGAGTAATTGAACTTCACAATGCAATGGCAGCACTTGGCGTAAGGGATCATCGATTCTTAGCTGAAGGTGAACGAAAGTACCGCGATAGCGGAATGATGGGCACCGATGCCAATAACCGCGAAGATACCTTCTGGAAAGCTGATTTTGATATGGCGACAGAATCAATGAAAAAAATTATTGATGAAGTTAAACCTCACATCATGATTACTTATGATGAGTTTGGCGGGTATGGACATCCAGATCACATCCAGGCACATCGCGTTGCAATGGCTGCAGCCAAAGTTGCATCGTGGGATATACCTAAAATTTATTGGAATGTCATGCCAAAGTCAGTGATCCAGAATGGTATCGACAAGATGAAAGCTCTGGGCTCAGACTTTATGGGTGCAGAGAGCGCCGATGATCTTCCCTTTGCAAAAGATGATTCGTTTGTGCACGCGCTCATTGATGGTGGAGAGTATGTAGAGCAGAAGATGGAGGCGATGCGTGCTCACGGAACTCAAATTGCGGTCGACGGTCCATTCTTTGCCCTTTCAAATAATTTAGGTTTAGAGATATGGGGCAACGAGTACTACACCCTTGTTAAAGGAGAAAAAGGGCCAGCTGTAAATTCAGATGGCCTCGAGTCAGACCTCTTCTCGGGAATTACGCTCGCATAAATGAGAGTATTCATCTCGCTAACTTTTGGTGCCTCCATTGCCATTGCGTCAACACTTATTCATCAATCAATTCCACCTCTTGGCGTTGCAATTGCGATTACATCAACCTTTACAGGAATTTGGTGGATAGGTAGATATTACGGAAAGAAGCGTTACAAATTTCTTGCACTTTTTGCCTGGCTAGTAGTAATTATTCGCGCCGGAACTTTCGGTGCAGGTCAAGAGTTACTCATTCAAGGAGATAACGCTGGTAGTGCGCTTCTCTTTATTGGATTTATCGCAGGATTGATAGCTGCATTTAAACGAGCCTGATTACTTCCAGCTCCAGCTCTGACCTTCTGCGCTGTCGTTTATCTCAAGTCCAGCGCTCTCTAATTGGTTGCGCAGGGCATCACTTTCTGCCCAATTCTTCTCTGAGCGAGCTATCTCCCGTCGTTGCAAAAGTTGCTTGAGTTCATCGGTGAGCGCCTTCCCGTCTAATGTGCGATCTAGTGCCAGGCCTAGGACTTGATCTGCATATAAAAATATTGCGCGCTTATCTTGTGCGCCAATCGTCATATCTTTCTCGATTGCTCGTAGTCGCTGCATTGCGCGGGGTGTATCTAAATCAGTTGCAAGAGAATCGGTAATCTCATTATCAAGTTTAAGTTCAGAGGAAGTGCCCCACTCGCTCATCAACTTTCTCCAACGACGAATTGTGGAATGGGCAGCCTCTAGTGATTCCCACGAGAGGTCCATCTGAGATCTGTAGCGATTTTCAAGAAGTGCGAATCTAAGCGAGAGTGGATCTAGACCACGATCTATGAGATCGCCAAGAAGAACAACATTTCCCGCACTCTTAGACATCTTCCTGCCTTCAAAGAGCAGATGTTCCCCATGTACCCATGTTTGAACAACTTCATGTCCAGTTAGTGAATTCGATTGCGCTCTCTCATTTTCGTGGTGAGGAAATCTCAAATCTATTCCGCCAACATGGATATCAACGGATGCATCGAGAAAATCGATTGACATTGCACTGCACTCAATATGCCAACCCGGGAAACCTGCGCCCCATGGAGATTCCCAAATCATTTGTGTACGGCCACCTGCTAATTTCCATAGCGCCCAATCTGCATGGAATCTCTTTCCACCTTCATCTTTATATTCATATCGGTGCCCTGGCTTGAGAGCTTCTAGTCGATTTCCGCTAATTGCACCGTAACTATCAAAAGAAGTTGCATCGAAGTAGACGCAACCATCTGAACCTACATATGCGGATTTCTTCTCTATTAATTCTCCGATCGCCTTCTGCATCGAATCCATATTCTCAGATGCACGTGGATATCGATCCGCTGCTCGAATATTTAAGAGGGCAAGGTCTCTGTGGAATCGGGATTCAAACTCACGAGCGATCTCAAAGGGATCTACTTGGCGCTTCTCTGATTCAGCAAGCATCTTGTCCTGCTCCTCAAAGTCATCGGCCATATGACCAACATCAGTGATGTTCTGGATCAGTTGGACTTCGATGCCTTGCAACGTCAGAGTTCTGGCGATTAAATCTGAGAGGAGAAATGTTCGAAGATTTCCCACATGCGCATCGCGATAAACAGTCGGACCGCAGCAGTAGATTGAGATAAATCCATCGCGACTTTCAATGCTCTTCACTTCACGTGTAAGAGTGTCGTAAATTCTTAACTGGCCGGTATCGGCATCTCGTCTGTTAAAAACTGGAATAACTCGGAAAAAAGCCACATCATCGGGTTGAAATTCGATTAGTTCTCCGCGGCGATTGATAAGGCTTGTCTCACTCTGTAAAACTCCGACGATATCCCTGAAGCCACCTTCGGAACCATGGAGGCGAATAGTGGCTCGTTTGCCAATCGCGGCCCTCAGATCTTCAGCGCTCATAACCCCAACAGTAATCGTGCAATCAACCTCTTGCAGGGTTAGAATTACGACCTATCGTTTCGAGCCTTCTGGAGGAATCCCGTGACCTATGTAATCGCCGAACCCTGCGTTGACGTTAAGGATAAGTCCTGTCGCGAAGAGTGCCCTGTTGATTGCATCTATGACGGCACTCGCATGCTCTATATCCAGCCCGATGAATGCGTTGACTGCGGAGCTTGCGAACCAGTCTGCCCAGTTGAAGCGATTTATTATGAAGATGACGTTCCTGGACAGTGGGATAACTACAAGAAGATCAATACAGAATTCTTTATTGAACTAGGTTCGCCTGGAGGAGCATCAAAGGTCGGAGAAACGAATTCCGATCATGCAGATGTGACTGCTCTTGCGCCAAAAACTTCCTGATTTTCCGTGGGATGCGCTCGCACCCTATGCAGAGGTCGCACGAAAATTTCCACAAGGTGCAATCGATCTCTCAGTAGGAACTCCGGTCGATTCAACTCCTGAATTTATTCAAGAGGCCTTTCGAAGTGCATCAAATTCACCAAGCTATCCAGTTACGGTTGGAACTCAAGAGTTACAAAGTGCTATTCGTACTTGGGCAGAGAAGACTCTGGGGGCTTCTGGAGATTTTGGAGTCCTTCCCCTCATCGGGTCGAAAGAATTTGTAGCTTGGTTACCAACTTTTCTTGAGGCGCAGAAGGTTCTCTATCCTGAAATTGCATATCCAACGTACTTAGTTGGTTCACTCCTTGCTCAAGCGGAGGCAACGGCTGTTGCTATCGATGCAGCGACATGGCCAAAGGCAGATATGGCTTGGGTGAATTCACCTTCAAATCCAACTGGGCGCGTGCACTCTGAATCTGAGTATCGCGCAGCTTTAGATTGGTCTCGTAAGAGCGGTGCAACCCTTGTCTCCGATGAGTGCTATCTCGAGTTTGGAGATAACCAAACCCCAACATCCATTTTGAACTACACAGATGGCGACAATAAAAATGTCCTAGCTGTCTTTTCGCTCTCGAAGCGATCTTCTATGGCCGGTTATCGCGCTGCATTTGTTATCGGCGATCCACTCTTGATCGCGAAGATATTAGAAGTTCGTAAACATGCAGGCATGATGGTCTCTCTTCCTGTTCAGAAGGCGATGATTGCCGCGCTCTCAGATTCATCACATGTTGCAGACCAGCGAAATCGCTATAACGCACGTCGTGCAACTCTTAAAACTGCGCTAATGAATGCTGGCTTTGAAATCCATGACTCCGCTGCTGGCCTCTATATCTGGGCTACTCGCAAGGAGAGTGCCTGGGATTCAATCTCTTGGCTTGCAGATATTGGCATTATTGCAACGCCAGGAATCTTCTATGGAGAAAAGGGTGCCCAATTCATCCGCGTTGCCATGACAGCAACAGATGAACAGATTTCTGAAGCAGCAGGTCGCATTAGTAAGAAATCAGGTAAGTAAGAATGGCTGTCGGCATACTTCTTGTAGGTGGATTCGGTACACGCCTGAAGCCGTTAACAAATGATTCGCCAAAACCAATGCTCCCAGTTGCAGGACTTCCAGTAACTGAGCACCAAATTCTTGCTGCAAAGAAGGCAGGTTTGCACACAATTGTCTTAGCAACATCGTATTTAGCGGAAGTCTTTACTCCTTACTTTGGCGATGGAAGTAAGTGGGGAATCAAGATTCTCTACGCCGTAGAGAAAGAGCCACTCGGCACAGGTGGCGCAATTCGTAATGCTGCAGAGCTACTTGGCCGCGATGAACCAATCGTAATTTTCAATGGGGATGTCTTAAGTCGCCACTCAATTGCAGATCAAATCGCCTTTCATATCGAGAAGAAAGCGGATGTCACGCTGCATCTCATCGACGTCGACGATGCACGAGCATTCGGAAGCGTACCCACAGATTCTTCAGGTCGCGTCACTGCATTTTTAGAGAAGATGGATAACCCAGTTACCAATTCAATCAATGCCGGTTGTTATGTTTTCTCTCCATCAGTAATTGATGAGATTCCGCTGGGAGAAGTTGTCAGCATCGAGCGAGAAACTTTCCCTGCGTTGGTATCAAGTGGCCGCGCAGTCTTCGGATTTAAGGATCAGTCATACTGGCTCGATGTCGGTACACCTGCCGCTCTGTTCAAGGGCTCACGAGATTTAGTGAGTGGCCCGTTCTTGGCTCAAGCCGGCACCACGATTGCAGATGGCGCACAGATAACCGGGGGATCCTCTATTGGCGCTGGTTGCACTATCGAAGCCGGGGTAGTCATTGATGGCTGCATCATTGGCGATAACGTCGCAATCGGAGCGGGTTCACATCTCTCTCAATGTTTCGTTACTCATGGCACCAATGTGGCGGCAGATTCGCAAAAATCGCAGAAATATCTCTCTCCAAGCGGTGAATTACCGATTTCACTCTAAAAATCACACTTTTTCTCTGTAAATTTTGAAAAAGTCTCTACCTTGGGGTTGACTCAGAGGGATTACACGGGTGTAATTCATACCTAGAGCGCAGGAGATTCACAATGAATCCCGCCCCTAATGACTTGAGGAGATTTGCGAATGCCAATCCGCCCAGAAGGAAGTTCAACTGGCAAGCCATCAGCCCCCACTGCTGGACCAACTATTCAACTCGCTAGTGGAGAGAACTTTGAACTCTCCTGGCAGGAGCGCTCACTATGCGCTCAGACAGACCCTGAAGCATTCTTTCCTGAGAAGGGCGGATCAACCCGCGAAGCTAAGCGCGTCTGCCTCTCATGCGATGTGCGCCAAGAATGTCTCGAGTACGCCCTCGCCCATGATGAGCGCTTCGGTATTTGGGGCGGTCTCTCAGAGCGCGAACGTCGCCGACTAAAGCGTCGCCCTGCGTAAGCGCAGCCACAAATACCCGCCAACGTATTCAGTCATTTCAGTTAGGTAGGTTCTACCTATGAGTTCCCAACGCGTTACGGCAATACTTGTCGTTCACGATGGCGCAACATGGCTTCCAGAAGTTGTCGCATCAATTGCATCGCAAACTCATAAAGCAGATCAGATAGTTGCTGTTGATACCGGTTCAATTGATTCATCTGCCAAATTACTCAAGGGCGCACGCATTCCTGTTGCAACTCTTGATAGAGAAGTTGGATTCGGTGCTGCTGTTGCTCATGGTGTTGCACAGCTTCCACCACAGATTATCGAAAGTGAAGAGTGGATTTGGATTCTCCACGATGATTGCGTTTTACATCCAGGTGCGCTCGAAGCGCTTCTCAGCGCAACTGCCGATCGACCAAGTGTTGTTATGGCTGGCCCAAAGTTATTGGGTTGGCACGATCGAACACACCTCATCGAACAAGGAATTAGCATTGCATCAAATGGCGCTCGCTGGACAAGTTTGGAACAAGCTGAATATGACCAAGGACAGCATGATGGAATACATGAAGTCTTAGCGGTCAGTACTGCAGGTGCGCTAATTCGCCGTGATGTCTTTGAAGAACTCGGTGGCTTCGATCAGAATCTAGAGCTCTTTAGAGATGATGTGGATTTTGGCTGGAGAGCCAGAGTTGCTGGACATTCGGTCATTGCTGTCTCTGACGCCATTGGATATCACGCGCAAGCATCTAGTAATGAACGTAGGAGCGTTGATGTTGAAGGCGCACTTCTACATCGCCCGTTGCTTCTCGATAGGAGAAATGCTGCCTACGTACTGCTAGCTAATTCATCTCTCATCTCACTTCCCTGGCTGGGGCTACAACTTCTCTCCGGAGCATTATTCAGATCTCTCGGTTATCTCTTTGCAAAACTTCCTGGTTACGCATCTGATGAACTTCTCGCAATTGCAACTCTCATCATTCACCCAGCCGAACTCCTTGAAGCGCGAAGATTTCGTAAGAAACATCGACTCATCTCACCCCGAGTTGTTCGATCCTTTATCCCTTCTCGTTATGTGCAGATTCGTGCCTCTCTGACTCGAATGACCTCACTTCTGCGTTCGACAATTCTTCCCGATGCTAAGAATCTAGATTCACCTGCAATCAGTGACCTCACTGTTGATGAGGATGAAGATTTACTAGCACCTATTTCACATACTTCCTGGAAGACCATCTTTCATAGGCCAATGATCATTGCAGCCTCGATTCTTGCAATTATTAGCGTTCTTTGGGCCCGCCATCGTTTTGGAGATTTATCGGGTGGCGCACTTGCTCAATCTCCAGATAGTGCATTTGGGTTGATTAAGCGCTACATCTCAAGTTGGCACGAAGTCGGAATGGGTAGCGGTCAATCAATGCCAGCATGGGTTTTATTGATTGCAATCGCATCGCTTTTCACCTTTGGTAACCCACAACTTTTTCTCACTCTCTTCTTTATTGCAGCACCGCTACTTCTCCTGGTTTCCGCACACCGGTACCTTAAGAAGTACACCGATAATGGTTGGCTAGCAGCAGGTGCCTCACTGCTCTACGCGCTCTCGCCAGTTGCAGTTGCTGCAGTCAATGCAGGAAGACTGGGCCTATTGGTAGCGCTCATTTCACTGCCAATCGTCATTCGACAACTTCAGCACTGGATAGAAATTGAGAAGTGGGGCTGGCGCGGCCTTTATCGCCATGCATTATTTGTAGGAATACTCCTCCTCTTTAACCCTTCAATCCTGCTTATATTAATTATTGCTACATCCATCCTCTTGCTTATGGATTATCAAAAGTCTGGAAGCAATTTAAAGGATCAGCTCTTCATTCAGCGGGCATCTAAACGAGGCGCTCTCTTCTTCATTCCTTCCCTGATGGCAGCGCCGAACTCTCTTGGATTTTTAAGACATCCAACAAGGCTCTTTCTGGAGATTGGACTCACGATTCCAGGTGGAGGGCCAAACCTTGCCTTCCTTGGAAATCCTGGGGGACCAGGATCTCTACCGTGGTGGAGCATTAGTCCAATAACAGCAATACTGTTCTTATCATTTTTCTCAACTACGGCAGCCCGTAAATTTGCGCTTCCGGGCATTATCTTTCTCCTCGCCGGAACACTAGCCAGCGCGCTTGTCTTCCCAAGCAG